>Ga0247611_10001079_pt1 | contig 50436 bp, 42 predicted proteins | sample 177DNAGHGhighgp2_FD_192422 | JGI IMG/M metagenome (GOLD analysis project Ga0247611, IMG submission 192422) | Sheep rumen microbial communities from Palmerston North, Manawatu-Wanganui, New Zealand - 1770 DNA GHGhigh gp2 | ecosystem: Host-associated > Mammals > Digestive system > Stomach > Rumen... | reverse complement strand
AAGGAGTGATATCTAGGTCTGAATATTTAGGAAGGGAATACATTTTAAGTATAGGTTCGAAAAGAGAGCTATATTTGTCGTTTTTGATTTCCACAGGGACATCGTCTTCCAATGTTGGTTCTTCCTGTTCATAGAAGATTTTATGTTCATCAAGATATTTATCAACAATGTCCTGCTTTTCCTCTGGAATCCATCCCACCATAAGTTTGAGCTGATTATCTGCTACCGCTTCAGCATTGAGGTGTACTTTAGAAAGCGACAAATCATTTTCATTCTCGACAATTCCAGCCTTTATAACCTCTTTACTTTCTGCGCTTATTTTCAGAAATTCTTCTTGAATATCCTTAAGTTGGTTTTCAAGCTTCTGTTTTCTGCTCTTAAGAACATCAAGATTATCATCAGGCAAAATTATATTTTCGGCAGTGATATCGGGTTTTTCCTGCGAAAAAGTGATAAAGAAGAACTTGTTGTTTTCTTCATTGATGACAGTAGCAAAAAAGTTGTCGACCCAATCTTTTTTAAACATTTTCTTTGGACAAGTCCAGAATTCCGGTTTATATCCAGTTTCACTAAGTTGTATTAGCTTTTCCTTGCTGAATTGCCCCCAAGGTTCGACTTTTGCAATATCTTTATTAACCTCGTCAATTTCGTGTTTTACCTTTAGTTCACTATCAGTCAGAGTTTCAATTTTGTCAGCAAGTTTTTCTGCGCTTGACTTTATATCCTTGAAATCATTCAAAGAAACAGGAGAGTATTGCTTGTCGGTTTTATATGTTTGTTCTGCAAATTCAAGAGTAGAAATAGCATTATCCAATCGTGTTTTCAATGTCTTAGCATTTTCAAATTCCTCGCTTGATGCTCCATTTTGCAGTTCCTCCACATGCATTACGCCGATATTTCTTATATCGGAAATAAACTGATCATACTCAGAGTTGGTAAGCAGGAAAGTAAGTTTTTTCATTTTGGTAATCATGCCTTCACCTCCTTTTCCTTTAGTTGTTCTTCTTCCTCTCTTTTTTCCTTGATAGCTTTCAGAATTTTCTGGCTGGATTTTGAGAGATTCTCTTCGTCTTCCATGAAACGTTTAATTTTCCTAATAGCTTCTTCAAAACCTGGGATCTGTACTTTTTCAAAGAGATTCACCTTTTGTGTAGTCTTTCTTCTAGCATGCTCCAAAAGTCCAAGTTTAGCAACGACGAACTCTCTCTCAACCGCAGTTTTTGCTAATCCCTGCAACAAATTGATTCCATCGAAATACCATTTAGGTGCGCTAAAAATGCCGAAAGGTTTTACATCAAGCTTAATGTTTTCAAGAATTGGCACTCTGACTCCTGCCACTTTCTTAACATTGAGTTTTACGTCTTTCAGCTCCACAAGAGATGGATCGAATTCAGCCCAAAGAGCATACATTGACTCATATCCTTTAATCTGCTGTTCGAGTTTTTTATCGAGTTCATCAGCTTCAGTCTTTGATTTCTTCACTTCAAGTCGCAGAGCCGTCTCCTTGTTTTTAATGATAGGCAAGGTTCTCACCCTCATCTTGAGTTGTTTTTCAAGCTGTTGTTTAGACGTTTTGTTATATTGAAATTTAATAGCCATAAAGACAATCAATAATTGAAAGTTGAAAGTTAGAAATAGTCAGAAAAATATTAATTAAGTTTTGTACTTTCATCATTCCAATAGATATCTGTAAACTCTTTCTTGATATTCACTTCTTCGAGCTTAAAATATTTCATAAAGAGTTTCCAAGTAACATCGAGCATTTGTGTTGTATCAAGATTGACATCGATAGCAAGAATCTTATCAGCATATTCTTTAGCAAAGTCAAGACATCTGTTATCGTAATCTGTCAAGTCAAATCCATTTTCCAGTTTAGTTTTAGCATTAGCTGCATCAGCATAAAGTCGTATAGCAGCATTCATGACCTGTGCATGATCTTTTCTAGTCTTCTTTCCTGCAACAAGTTGTTTTAGACGTGAAAGAGAACGGAACGGGTCGATGATTACCTTACCGATATCGGAGTCACGACGTAAATAAAGCTGTCCCTCGGTAATATAACCAGTATTATCAGGCACAGCATGTGTGATATCACCTCCAGACAGTGTAGTGACAGCAATAATAGTAATTGACCCTCCTCCAGCGCTTTCAGGGAACTGCACTGCTTTTTCATAAATTTTAGCAAGGTCGGAATAAAGAGAACCAGGCATAGAGTCTTTGGAAGGTATTTGGTCCATACGATTTGATACGATAGATAGAGAATCGGCATACGAAGAGAGGTCAGTAAGTAGAACCAAGACCTTTTCATGTTTTTCAACAGCGAAGTATTCCGCAGCAGTAAGAGCCATGTCAGGAATAAGCAGACGTTCTACAGCAGGGTCTTCAGTAGTATTCATAAAAGAAATGATTCTGTCGAGAGAACCAGCCTCAGCAAAAGTATTGCGGAAAAAATAGTAGTCGTCGTTCGTCATACCCATTCCTCCGAGGATAATTTTGTCGGCTTTCGCTCTAAGCGCAACCATGGCCATCACCTCATTGAATGGTTGGTCGGGATCGGCAAAGAAAGGTATTTTCTGTCCAGAGACGAGCGTATTGTTAAGGTCAATACCGGCAATACCAGTAGCGATTAGTTCAGATGGTTGTTTACGTCTAACAGGATTTACGGATGGTCCACCGATTTCTACTTCCTTACCTTCAATTTCCGGTCCTCCGTCTATAGGTTGTCCGTAGGCATTGAAGAATCTTCCAACCAATTGGTCGCTAACTTTAAGCGAAGGAGATTTACCCAAGAACACTACCTCAGCATTTGTAGGAATGCCTCCAGTTCCTTCGAAGACCTGTAGAGTGACATTATCACCCTTAATCATAACGACTTGTGCAAGTTTTCCGTCAATAGTTGCCAATTCGTCATATCCCACCCCTGTAGCTTTAAGAGAGCAAGTGGCCTTAGTTATTTGGCTCACCTTAGTATATATTTTTTGAAATGCTTTAGCCATAACACATTATTTTTCAGTTATCATATCTTTAATCTGTTTTACATAGTCGTAGTATTGCTGCGACTTAAACTGTGAATAGTTCATCTGCTTACAGAGGTTAATCATTTTCTTAAAATAATCGGTTACATCCAGGAAGTTGTCGAATTCATAGTCGTTTTCACAAATATCAGTTACAATATTGAGAATTTCTTCCTGTCTTTCGAGTGAAGAAACAGCGTCAACTTCGTCGAATGCATCTTGCTGTAGTAGTACAAAGTCGATTATTTCGGACTTCCAGAATGTGATGTGATAGTCAACAGGCACTCCATCATCTCCGAGGATATTGATTTGTTCAGCAATTTCCTTACCACGTTGCATTCTTGTTTTGAGATTAAGTACCTTAGGAATCCATTGGTCATTAATTTTATCCTTGATATAATCAGCAAATTCAGGATATTCAAGATATTTGGAATAAGAGTCAATCGGGTTGACGGCAGGATAACGTTTTTTATCAGCTCTTTCTTGTTCGAGTCCATAGAAGCATCTTGCCACCTTCTTTGTATTTTCGGTAACAGGTTCTTTAAGGTTACCACCAGCCGGTGAAACAGTACCTATAAAAGTTATTGATCCAACTTCTCCATTATTAAGATACACGTATCCAGCACGTCCATAGAAGTTCGAGATTAATGCAGAGAGGTCCATAGGGAATGCATCAGGTCCAGGGAGTTCCTCCATACGGTTAGACATTTCTCTAAGTGCTTGAGCCCATCTTGATGTTGAGTCAGCCATAAGCAGCACTCTCAGTCCCATAGAACGATAGTATTCAGCCATAGTCATAGCCGTGTAGACAGATGCTTCACGCGCAGCCACTGGCATATTTGATGTATTAGCGATGATAATGGTACGTTCCATTAGTTTACGCCCAGTATGCGGGTCATCAAGTTCTGGGAATTCAGTGAATATTTCAACCACCTCATTAGCACGTTCTCCACATGCAGCAATAATAACTATGTCAGCTTCAGCCTGTTTAGAAATAGCATGTTGCAATACAGTCTTACCAGTTCCAAAAGGTCCAGGAATAAAACCGGTTCCACCTTCAACAATAGGGTTAAATGTATCGATAGTTCTCACTCCAGTTTCCAATAGTTTGAAAGGCCTTGGTTTTTGCTTGTAATTAGTCATTGCGAATTTGACAGGCCAATGCTGAATCATGTTGACCTTAATGTCGTTTCCCTGTTCGTCGGTCAAGACGGCAATAGTATCTTCTACCTTGTATTTACCTTCTTTAACTATAGACTTAACCGTGGCAGTGCCTTCTAGTTGGAATGGAACCATAATTTTGATAGGCTGATAATTTTCCTCAACCTGTCCAAGCCAATCAGAACTAACAACCTTATCGCCCACATTTGCGATTGGTTTGAAATCCCATTCACGCTCTCTGTCAAGCGGATCGGTGTATTGTCCTCTTTTCAAGAAGACGCCATCCATTTTGTTTAAGTCGTTTTGAAGACCATCAAACTCTTTTGAAAGCATACCTGGTGCGAGTTGCACCTCAAGCATGTGTCCTGTAAATTCGGCAGGTGCTCCAACTTTTAGTCCTCTGGTAGATTCAAAGACCTGCACATAGACATCTTTGCCAATGACTTTGATTACCTCAGACATCAGTTTGTCGCCTCCTGTTTCAATATAGCATATTTCACCTTGTTTCACAGGTCCATCCACAATTAGTGTGACCATATTAGAAATAACGCTATTTACTGTACCTTTAGTCATATTGTATATTTTATATTTATTATCTTTAAATAAGGAAAGCAAATAATAATCAAGAATTTATTTTTTTATGAATTCTTCTGGCACCTTGGCTTCTCCTCTTAGTGTTTCTATAATATTTCTGAATTCTTCTTTACCTTTATCAGGCTCGAGTTTTTCCCATCTGTCGATTATATCGAGTTTGCAAAAATATGCAAATACGGCGTCGATAGAAAAGACATCAAAGAATGTGGCATCATCGAGCCAATTCCATTTGAAGAGGTCAATAAGTTTTTCTTTTTTGACGGGATCCTGACAATCAACGATTTTTATAATTTCTCCGACATAATCATATTCATTTTTAAGGTCGAAGTCCTTTGTGTTGTTGTTACGAATCATTTCGTTAACTTCGTTGTCGCCATAAATAAAATCAGCCACGTTCCATCCTTGTTTTCTGGCGATGAATGCCGTAAGCATATTTGTTAGATTAAGATTCAGCCTATACCATTCGCTGATAAACTTGTCAGAACAATTGATTGCATACTGATAGAATTCGAACAGCAATATATCTTCAGGGAAGAAATTCGCCTTATCTTTGTTATAATCGAATTCACGAGCAAAAACAGACATGAAAGACGGATATCTATGAACGTTGAAATTCATGGTTCTGGCAGATGTAATCAAGTCCTGCAATTGTTCGATTGAGAGATTACCCAGACGTTTTATCTCACATTCAGGATTTTTCAGCAGAGCAACAAGATTTAAACAATCTTGTTTTAGGAAGAAATAGAAGATCAGTTTTCTGTCTTGCTCTGTTATGACCTCTTCGACTTGTTGTCTGAATTCTTCAAGGGTGATTTTATTATCGTTGACATCCTGCAAAGATATATCAGGCACTCCCGCCATAAGGCAATAATAATTAGCCATAATTTATTTCATTGACAAGTTTACAAGTTAATTGATTAAGGCCTCATAAGAGAAAATATATTATGTTAACGAGCAAACTATTTTGATTGTTAATTATTCTTGAGGTTATAATTTAGAAAAGCATATCAATGAGTTGTGGTCTGAGGAAAGATTTAAAATAGTCTTCAAATTCCTCTTTTCCAAAATTAACTTTGTATGCTCCGTCTGCCGGTTGTATAGAGAAGAGAGTATCCTTGCCGTTGATTTGCTTAATTTCCACGCCTTTATCAAGTAAGTTTTTAGCCTTCTTGGCAAAGAGTTCTTTAAGTCCTTTAGTGTCTTCCACTGAAATAACAACATCTTCTTGTTGAGCCCATTTCTCAGCTATTTTCAAAACAAACTGCTGCACAAAAGTTTTATCATCAACCAGTTCACCAACAGCTTGTTTTACTATTTTGTCGGAAACAACATTTGTTATTTCAGACTTGAGAGCATTGAGAGCCTGTTCATTAAACATTTTCAGTTCAGCCTTAGTGTTTTTATCAAGTTGTTGTGCTTCTTCCTTGGCTGTATTTTTAATATTTTCAGCTTGCTTTTTAGCATCATCGATAATAGCTTGTGCTTTCAGATTTGCTTCATCTATGATTGCTTGTGCTTGTTGTCTACCTTTCTCAACACCTTCGTTGAGAAGTTTTTCGGTTAATTCTTGAATTTTACTTTCCATTTTATATATAATGTTAATTTTGTACAAATTTACGATTATTTATCGAGATAATCAATTTAAAATCCCAAAAAGTAAATAAAAGGAGAAAAAGAGTGGCTATAAAAGACAAATAGTAAAGATAAAGCAATGTGTAAATATCAATGGCACATCTTCATAAAAAGATAAGATGTGCCATTAACTTATATTTCGATGAGAGTTTTTATATTTAATTAATCCACGACGATAGGCTTATACTTAGGAACTAGAGTTTTCATTATAATCCATCCTATAAGGTATGCCACAGCACAAACGCAGAAAATAATGAAATATCCAGCCGGTTTACCTTCAAATCCGGCAAAAGAGAACTGTGGTCCAAGGTTTTCGGCATGAGTAAACAAAGCACCGGCACTTTTCTGAAGGATGAAAGAGCCGACACCTCCAGCCATGCCTCCGATTCCGGTTATAGTGGCAATAGTGGATTTAGGGAACATATCACCAATAGTAGAGAAAATATTTGCAGACCAACTTTGATGTGCAGCTCCAGCAATACCTATAATAATTATAGGGAACCAAGGTGATATTCCTCCAAGAGGCTGTGCTACAAGCACCAGAAGAGGGAAGAATGCGAAAATAAGCATAGCTTTCATTCTTCCAGCATAAGGATTCATTCCCCTATTGATAAATACAGTAGGAAGCTTTCCTCCATAAATACTAAGCATAGTAATAAGATATAGGACGAAGATAAGCACCATACCTTCTCCGTCAGTAGGATTAATATCAAACTGGGACTTAAGATATGCAGGTGTCCAGAACAAGAAGAACCACCATACGCCGTCAGTCATAAATTTTCCCACAATAAAAGACCATGTTTGCTTGAATGTAAAACACTTCCAGAAACTAATTTGGGGTCCTTCGTCATTAGCATCTTTAGGGTCTCCATCAGTTTCAGCGTCTTGATTGATGTATGTAAGTTCCACTGAATTAACCTTTTTGTTTTCAGATGGTTTTTTATAGAGGAATATCCAGAATCCCATCCACACATATCCAAGTGCACCAATAACAATAAATGCCATTTCCCATCCAAAATGTTTTGCAAGAATAGGTATAGAGAACGGTGCAATAAGTGCTCCCACACTGGCTCCGCTATTGAAAATAGCAGTAGCGTAAGCTCTATCTTTTTTAGGGAAATACTCAGCAGTAACCTTAATAGCTGCAGGGAAGTTTCCTGCTTCTCCAAGTGCGAGTATACATCTCGCTATAAGGAAAAGCCAGACGCTGACAGTAGATATAGCCAAGACAGCCATTTGTCCACCAGAAGCCTTGAAATCTCTTATAGCATCCAGTGCTCCGGCAAAACTTCCGGTCCATTCTCCTACTTCAATGCCAGCAGTCAGTATACCGCAGAATGCATGTAAAACAGCTCCTGTGCTCCAAATAAAAATAGACCATAAGTATCCCTTCTTAGTACCCATCCAGTCTATAAATTTACCAGCAAAAAGCATACAAACAGCGTAGAAAATAGAAAAGACGGCAGTGATAGTTCCATAGCTTTCATCACTCCATCCGAATTCCTCCTGAATACCCCCTTCTCCAGGATATGTCAGAGAAAGGACTTGTCTGTCGAGATAATTGATAGTTGTTGCAAAGAACAACATAGCACAAATTACCCATCTGTAATTTGTCATTTTAGCAGTTTTTAATGCACTCATAGATTATGTAATGATTAGATTAATTTGCATTTTGCAAAATTAGTAAAAAAAAAGTATAATGACAAAAAATCAAAGATTTATATTATAATTCGAGCCGATTGTAGGATTTTCAAATAGATGTATCAGATATATTGAAGTCATTAAAATCGTTTCTTGAGCACTCCAATTCGATCCCGCATCCATCACAGTCAGCATTAATTGGCGGATTCTCCTTAATAATTTTAATCTTAATATTAGAAACCGGCTCAAATTTTTGAAATAATGTATTTAGAATCCTCCCCGCCAAATGTTCCATAAGTTTAGAGGGATTATTCATTTCTTGTTTTACGATTTGGAAGACCTCCCCGTAATTTAATGTATCTTTGATTTTATCAGATTTCAAAGCCTTAGAAAAATCATATTCAATTTTAAGTGACACATTAAAATAGTGTCCTACTTGATTTTCTTGTGCCATCACTCCATGATAAGCAAAGAATCTGAGGTTTGATAAAATAATATACTGCTTCATGCTGTTATAGAAGAATAGTATTTTAAGAAATTCAGCGCACGGAGCATTGCCCAATGCGCTGAACAAGAAAATATATAGAAATGGAATGAATGAACTATCCGCATCTAGATGCTCCACAATGTTTGCAAATGAGGCATCCTTCTTGGTATACAAGAGACTCGCTTCCGCAGTTTGGACACTTTTGTCCTTTTGCTTCAGTTCCGTCTTGTACATATTTCTTGAGTGCTCTCTCAACGCCGTTTTTCCAAGTATTAATGCTTTCACTCTCAAGTTGTAATGAGCTGACAAGTTTGAGCACATTTGTAAGAGGCATTCTATATCTCAACACACCCGATATGAGTTTAGCATAGTTCCAGTATTCCTTATTGAATTTCTCGGAGAGTCCCTCGATTGTAGTTTTATATCCCCGTCGGTTGACAAACTGGAAGTCATATCTTTTTATCCCGTTTTCGTCTATATTTTTGATAATATGTCCTTTGAGTACAGTCTTAGGCAGTGCAATACCATCTTCATCGTCCAACACACCTGTAAAGATTTCATACGGATATCCATCCAGTAGTCCAACGAAAGCCACCCATTTTTCTTTATTATTCTGGAAACGAACGACATCACACTCCAAGCTTTTAGGTCTGACTTCAGTGACTTGAGGCATACAAGAAGCAGGTGTACCATTGTCGAGTTTCTTTTCTTTCTTACTATCGGTTGAAATAAGTACACCAGCCCTGGAGCCATCACGATATACAGTGCATCCCTTACACCCCGACTTCCAAGCTTCGACATACAATTCATTTACCAATTCTTCAGTAACGTTGTTAGGTAAATTGATAGTTACAGAAATAGAATGGTCCACCCATTTCTGAATTGCTCCTTGCATACGTACTTTCTCGTGCCAGTCAACATCGTTTGCCGTAGCTTTAAAGTAAGGAGATTTTTTTACCAATTGGTCAATTTCCTCTTGAGTGTATCTTATAGTGTTATCAATTCCATTTACCTTCATCCAAACAAGGAATTTTGGATGGTAAACTATATATTCTTCAAAGGAGTCTCCGCTTTCGTCTACAAAATCGACATGAACATTAGTGTCGTTAGGGTTCACTTTTCTTCTTCTCTTATACACCGGCATGAAAACAGGTTCGATGCCCGAGGTGGTTTGAGTCATAAGGCTAGTCGTACCTGTAGGTGCAATGGTAAGACATGCGATATTACGTCTTCCGTATTTCACCATATTGCTATAGAGTCCCGGATCCACTCCTTTAATTCTGTTTATGAATGGATTGTTCTTTTCTCTTTCATGGTCATAAATAGCGAAAGCCCCTCTTTCGCGTGCAAGTTGTACAGAAGAGCGATACGCTTCAACAGCAATATTTTTGTGAACGTCAGTAGAGAAGTATGTAGCTTCCGGTGTTCCATAGCACAATCCCATAGCAGCAATCATATCGCCTTCAGCCGTGATTCCAACTCCCGTTCTTCTTCCATTCTTGCTTTTATCGTATATTTTTTCCCAAAGGTGTAGTTCAGAGCCCTTAACTTCTTCAGATTCCGGGTCGGACTTTATTTTATCCATTATCTTCTCTATTTTTTCGAGTTCGAGGTCGATAATGTCGTCCATAATTCTTTGAGCATATCCAACATGAAGTCGGAAGAGGTCGTAGTTGAATGTGGCATATTTAGTAAATGGGTTATCCACGTAGGAATACAGATTTATAGCCAGCAATCTGCAAGAATCGTATGGACAAAGAGGTATTTCGCCACAAGGATTAGTAGAAACAGTCCTATATCCGAGGTCAGCATAGCAATCAGGAATAGATTCCCTTATGATAGTATCCCAAAAGAGAACGCCCGGTTCTGCAGATTTCCATGCGTTGTGAACGATTTTTTTCCAAAGTTGAGCAGCATCTATATCTTTCTTAACCTTTGGTTCTTTAGCGTCAATTGGAAATTGTTGCGTGTATGTACCACCATTAACAGCCGCCTTCATGAACTCATCGTCAATTTTCACAGACACGTTAGCTCCAGTAACCTTTCCTTCCTCCATTTTAGCATCGATAAACGACTCCGAATCAGGATGTTTTATAGACACAGACAGCATCAACGCTCCTCTTCTTCCATCTTGAGCCACTTCACGTGTTGAATTGGAATATCTTTCCATGAATGGAACAAGTCCGGTTGATGTAAGAGCAGAGTTTTTGACAGGTGAACCTTTAGGTCGAATGTGTGAAAGGTCATGCCCTACTCCACCACGCCGTTTCATGAGTTGTACTTGTTCTTCATCAATACGAATGATAGCTCCATATGAATCAGCATCCCCATCTAATCCAATAACAAAACAATTAGAAAGCGATGCAACCTGATAGTTATTTCCAATGCCAGTCATAGGGCTACCAGCCGGCACAATATATTTGAAATGGTCGAGTAGTTCAAACACTTGCTGCGCAGACATCGGATTTGGATATTTTTGTTCAATCCTTGCAATTTCGTTAGCGATACGCCAATGCATATCCACAGGAGACTTTTCATATATTTTCCCTGCGGAGTCTTTCATAGCATATTTATTTACCCAGACTCTGGCTGCCAATTCATCACCATCGAAATATTTCAGTGATGCTTCGTAGGCTTCTTCATAGGTGTATACAGCATTGTTTTCCATATACTTATATTTGTTTTAACGGTGTTAGAAGCAAAAACAAGCCATCATTTTAGTTAATCAAAATCCTCAAAAAAGCATTATCATTTTAACGATATTCGCTTCAATAAGGCGCAAAATATCCCCTATGTGGAGAAATGCACCTTTAAGAAGATAAAACATTAATTAGCGGACTGTAAATGCTAAAAACTTTTAATTTATTGATTAATGTCTCAAATTTGATAATTTTGAAAAAGTAATTAGATTCGCCAATCGTTACTTAATCAGAATGTAAATTTTTGGAATTACCAACCCTGAGAAATTTGTTGCAAATTTACAAGACAAATATGAGAAAAGCAAAACAAAACTTTAAAAGTTATCCACAACTTTAAAAGTTATCCACATTTCTATTGTATACAGTTGGAAATCAGCGCATGGCATTATTTTATTAAAACAATAGTTGTCAAAAAAATTAAATTATCTAATAGAAAAAGAAAATAAAAGTTTGCCAAAATAATTATTTTTATATAATTTTGTATAGGAAAAATAATTAAAATAAAAATTATGACACATATTAAAGATCGTCGCACAATAAGAAAATATAGTCCAAAAGAAGTCAGTGACACACTACTTCACAAGTTACTGAATGAATCATCTCGCGCTGCCACAATGGGCAACATGCAGCTTTACAGTGTAGTAATAACCAGGGACTCATCTATGAAATCGTCATTATCTCCCTTTCACTTCAATCAGCCAATGATAAATGCTCCAGTGGTATTAACCTTTTGTGCAGACTTTAATCGTTTCAGTAAGTGGTGTGAACATCGAGAGGCCTCTCCAGGTTACTCAAATTTTCTATCTTTTATTAATGCGGCTAGCGATACACTCTTATTTACTCAAGCATTCTGCACCCTTGCAGAAGAAGAAGGTTTAGGCACCTGCTACTTAGGCACGACAGTTTATAATCCTCAAGGCATAATAGACACGCTCCATCTTCCAAAGCTAACATTTCCTATTGCAACGATTTGTCTGGGCTGGCCAGCAGAGGCACCTTCACAGACAGACCGTCTTCCCATTTCAGGTATAATCCATGAAGAGACATATTCAGATTACAGTCCAGAATCATTAGACGAAATATACAGTTACAAGGAGTCATTATCAGAAAACGAGGCTTTTGTCAAAATAAACAACAAAAAAACATTAGCTCAAGTATTTACAGATTGTCGTTATACTAAGAAAGATAATGAATTCATGTCGGAAGGAATGCTTAAAGCATTGAAGAATCAAGGTTTTTTATAGTATTATAGTATATGACTCTTTAATATGAATAATCACACAACAGGATTGAAAGAATAAAAAAAGAGCCTTTTGGCTCTTTTTTTATATATTAATTTGTTTTTCAATTTGTTCTATGTCTGTTTTTGTTTGAGGCTCAGTATCTATCAGATTATGTACTTGTTTAATTGAGTGAATGACCGTTGAATGGTTTCTTCCTCCAATAGCTCTTCCAATTTGTACATGTGAGTCATCAGTGTACTTATTAGCAAGGTAAATAGCTATTTGCCTGACATAAACGATTTCCTGTTTTCTGCTTGCTGAACAAAGTACATCATCATTGATATTGAAGTATTTGCATACAACTTTTTTAACATCCTCAGTAGTAATTTTATCCTCTTTCTTTTCTACATAATTAGGAAGTATTTTGTCTACTAATTGTTTAGATATGTCACAACTATAAACAACAGACAATGCCATCAGCGATCTAATAACTCCTTCGAGGTCTCTGATATTATTATCAATATTATTAGAAATATAGTCAATAACATCTTCAGAAATGTCAAGTCCTTCTTTTTTAACCTTGCTCAAAAGTATTTTCTTTCTTAGAGCTTTTGTTGGTTTTTCAATCTCGGCCTGCAGTCCCCATTTGAATCGAGTAAGTAGTCTATCTTCCAATCCTTCAATTTTGACAGGAGGTCTGTCAGCAGTCAGAACAATCTGTTTGCCATTCATGTGAAGATGATTGAAAATATGGAAGAATGTATTTTGAGTAGCAATTCTTCCAGAAAGTTCTTGAACATCATCAATGATTAGCACATCAATGTTCTGATAGAAATTGATGAAGTCATTAGTTTTATTTTGTCTGACAGAATCAGTATATTGCACAGTAAAAAGATGTGCTGACAAATAAAGCACCTTAAGTTTTGGATGTAATTCTTTAATATTCCATCCAATAGCATTAACGAGGTGTGTTTTGCCACATCCAGATGGTCCAAAAACGAAGAATGGGTTGAATGTTTTAGCAGGATTGAGTGCAATCGCCATTCCAATAGATCTTGCCAATTTATTACTATCTCCTTCAATGAAAGAATCAAAAGTGTATCCTTTATGAAGTTGTGAGTCGATTTCATCAGCAGTTGGCTGTATTGCATCAGGAACTTTATTAGCACTTGATATATTTCCGTTAGGAATTACTGGATTATTGCCAGCTTCAACCAGTATACTATTTTCAGGCCTTTTCAGAACCGTTATACTATAATTCAAATTGATTTTCTTACCAAAGACTCTTTTTAGAGTTGCCCCGATAAGACTGACATACTCATCTTTTTCAAGCATATCAAAGATGAACTGACTCGGAATGGCAAGAACCAGAGTATCATTTGCATAGGATTTAAATTCCGTGTATGCAAACAACATTTCATATTGTTCTTGAGAAACGTTCTGACGAATAATCGCACGACATTCCTCCCATTTTTTATGTGGGTCAAAATTCATCTTATAAAAAGTCGGTATTATGATATATCTGAATGAGGTCATTCAGAATTCTCTTTCCAAAAATTTACAATGCAAATTTAGTGTTTTTTTTTCAGTTGCCAAAAATAAAATGTTTCTTGTAAAAAGTGAAAGTGTCAAATCTATTCCTTTTCAATAATTTATAGTTTTTTTAAGAAATGAAAGGCTCAAAACATCATAATATGATAACATGTTAATTTACAATACATTTTTCATTTTCACAAGTTAAAAATAGCGATAATTCATAAAGTAAAAAGCCATAACAAACTATTGAAATTAATAGATTTTTAAAAGTGTAAAAATAACAAGAAAACAGGCGGGTGTTATTTAGATTTTTTTTAAATAGTATAGAATTTCACAACATAAAAATGTAATAATTTTATAATAAAAGAGAAAGATTTTTGATAATTTATAAAAGATTTTTGATAATTTATATTTAAATAATGTAAAAATGAATAATAATTCCGAAAAATATAATTGACAAATCGTTTGAATCAAATATTATTTTTTTTAATAAGTGTAAGAAAGAGGCATTTTAAACAAAAAAGTAATAAAATATAAGTGCAGGAAAAATTAAGTTATTTATTTTGTTAGGGAAATAAAAACTATTATCTTTGCATAATAATAAGTAAAAACATATACATTATAAATCAAGAACAACCCAATTAATAACACTTCCAACTATGTCATTTAATAAGATTCTTTTTTGCCTATCATTTCTTTTATTAAGTTTAGATTCGAATGGCCAAACCCCCAACAAGCATGAAGTTGTAGCAGGTGAGACATTATATTCATTAAGTAAACGTTATAATACCACAGTTGATGCAATAAAGAAGGCCAATGGTATGACCACTGACAATATTAAAGCAGGCCAGGTATTAACACTTCCATCAGTGGCTACATCTTCACCATCCAACTCTACAGTTATAGAAAATAATCCAATTAAGTCTGTTCCATCTATTAACACCGTTGACAGTAAGTCAGAGCCGACAACATCAGTAAAGGTTATAGAAGTTCAGATACCAAAGTGCAAATTAACATATATCCCAGAAAAGAAGACCACAGTAGCTGAAGTGTGTGCAAAATTTGGTATTAGCGAGAGCGAGTTTTTATCGAGCAATCCCGATATTCGCAAATCGAAGATAAAGAAGGGGACTTCGCTTTGTATTCCCTATACAGAGTCAGAGCGCAGTGCTCTAATACGCGCAGAGGCCGAAGCCATTCAACAACGAGAAGCTGAAGAGAAAGCTCGCCGTGAGCGTGAAGCCGCTGCAGCAGCTGCTGCGGCAGCCGCAGAAGCCAGAGCCAATCAGCTTGACAACATAAAAGTTGCTGTTGTATTGCCTTTCGAGCTTAGTCAGGAACGTAAATCTCAGGAAGCCATAAAGATGATTGATTTTTATGAAGGTATGTTATTAGCAATAGACGATCTCAACAGTAAAGGTGTGGATGTAGAGTTGCAAGTATATGACGAAGCAGAAACTCCTATTGACAGTATACTCACTCAACTTAGTTCTTCACCATGCCACATTATCATAGGCTCAAAAGATTTAAACAATATTACTAGTCTACGCAGTTACTCAAGACGCAATAAAATTTTAATGGCCGTACCATTTTCTTCAAAAGAAGACTTAACAATTGGCTATCCTGATTTATTTCAGGTAAACATGAAATCAACTCTCCTATATGACAAAGTATATGAACAGTTTAGCAAAGAGAATCGTGATTCTCATGTAGTATTTGTTACCTGCCCACGTACAGATGATAATCACTATATAAATGGATTTCAGACTTATCTATCAGAGCACAACATATCCCATAGCAGCGTAATGATAGATGATATGTCCACAATAGAAGCATTGGCTCGTTCTGGCAAGCGTGTAGTCTTAATCCCTACAGACAAGAGTCCAGACTCCTTCAAGACAATAATTGGTGTATTAGATGGTTATGAAAGTCAGGTGTCAAGCAGGATTTCCCTCTTTGGCTATCCTGAATGGCAGACTTTTTCATTAGAGAACACCAATAAGCTTCGTCTATATCATTGTAGTTTCTACACGACATTCTATGCTAATTTAACATCTGAGGAAGTATTGAAATTCACAAGTCGCTTCAAGTCAAAATTCAATCGTGACCAATATAATTCAAGACCATTATATGGTTTATTAGGATATGATGTGACAAAATTCTTTTTGGGTGGTCTTCATGAATATGGCAAAACATTTAGCAATCATCAACAATCCATTAATGTAAATGCTCTTCAAAATCCAATGTTGTTTGAGCGCAACTACACATCACAAAATAATGGTTTTATAAACAAAAACATAAGAATAATTCACCCATAAATCTGGTATATCATCTAATAACCACTTATAAGAATCCAATAACACATTGGGTTTCATAAGATATTAAGAATAAAATTTAGTTTTGGTTTTATAATTATTTAAACAAGCTAATAGAAAAATTACGTGAACAAGTTATGAGGTATATTTTTTCATTTATATTGATGTTTTCATTAATCCATCCTTTAAAGGGTCAGGTTGGTGATTATCGCTCAATATTCAGTATAGGTGGAAATATAGGATTAACGATGAACACGATTAATTTCAGTCCAACGATAAAGCAATCGAGCAAGATATTTCCTTCAGCAGGATTAAGTGCTCGCTACATAAGTGAGAAATATTTTTCATCGATATGCGGTTTGCTTGTAGAGTTAAATTATTCCAATTTAGGTTGGAAAGAATTAATAGAAGATGGTAGTGGTAACACCTATAGCCATAATATCCACTATCTTCAGCTTCCTTTAATGATGCAGATGGGTTGGGGTAAGGAGGCCAAAGGTTTGAAATTTATATTTGAAGCTGGTCCTCAGATAGGTGTTGCCATAGGTACAAGCGAATCTCGCGGCGGTGGTCCTTGGGACGTAAGCAATCGTCCGAATAATGTTGTATACCAATATGACCATGACATCGATAACAAATTTGACTATGGTATAGTAGGCGGTATAGGGTTGGAATATAGCCATGGCAGAAACCACTATTTTCTTGAAGGACGTTATTATTTTGGCCTTGGTGACACATACGACCATTCAAAACAAGGATATTTCTCACGTTCAGCAAATCAAACCATAGAGGTTAAACTAAGTTATTTGATGGATATGTGATAAAGATTCGAAGGTATAGTGTAAATTGTTTTTTAAGCTGATAGTTCAATTCAGATAATAATTATATTTAAGGGTTGAGAATTAAGAGTAAAAAGTTGAAATACAATAAATAATTCTTATTACCAAGTAATAATTTCATTATAGAAAAGGAGGAGGAAACAAAAAATACAATAATAATTAATCTTCAAAAAGTACAGTTATGATAAAAAGGACCTTGATTTCACTAGCTTTTCTATTAAATTTCACAATCTTCTCCTTCGGTCAAGAAAGTGAAAAAGTAAGCTATTTATTCACATATTTCACAGGCAATGCTCCACATCAAGAGCAAATTTGCTATGCGTTGAGCGATGACGGTTATAACTTCACTCCCTTAAATGATGGAAAGCCAGTTATAGAGAGTGACACGATAGCATTGACAGGATGTGTGCGCGATCCTCATATCCTACGTGGTGAGGATGGCAAGACGTTCTACATGGTAGTCACCGACATGCGTTCATCTTTAGGCTGGAGCAGCAACCGCGGTTTGGTGCTAATGAAATCCACGGATTTAATACACTGGACGCATTCAACAGTTCATTTTCCGACAAAATACCCCAAAAGTTGGCGTGATGTAATTCGCGTATGGGCTCCAGAAACTATATACGACAAAGAAGCAGGTAAGTATATGGTATTCTATTCCCTTCGCACTAGTGACAATCGTTCTTTTGACCGTATTTATTATTCATACGTAAACAAAGACTTCACAGATTTAGAAGGCGAGCCTATTTATATGTTTGATAATGGTGCTGCAACTATTGACGGTGACATAGTTTTCAACAGAGCAGATCAATTATACCATCTTTTTTACAAGAGTGAGAGCGGCCGAGGCATTTTCCAGGCGACAGCATCACGTCTGACTGCCCTGCCAGGCGAGCGTCCCGGCAGTCAATGGACCAAAATAGATGGTCATGTAGATCAGACGACTGTAGGGGTTGAAGGTGTAGGTGTTTGTCAGACAATAGATGGTAGTTCTTGGATTGTGATGTACGACTGCTATGGCGACGGTTATTATCAATTCTGCAAAAGTACTGATCTCAAAACATTTGAGGTAGTTCAAAACACAGCCACATCAGGCAAATTTACTCCACGTCATGGAACAATAATTCCTATCACTCAATCTGAGAAAGATCGTTTGCTTGCAGAATATGGTGATCATGTAAATCCAATACTTCCAGGCTTCCATGCAGATCCAGAAGTGCTATATTCAAACAAGACGAATAAATACTATATATATTCCACCACAGATGGTCATCCAGGCTGGGGAGGTTGGTCTTTTAGTGTATTTTCGAGTGACGACCTGATAAATTGGACCGATGAAGGAGTGATGTTAGATGTCCGCAGTGATCAAGTTTCATGGGCACGTGGCAATGCCTGGGCTCCAGCAATAGAAGAAGTTAAACAACGTGGAGGCGGTTATAAATATTATTTCTATTTCAGTGGTGACGCAGGCAATCGCAAAGAGATAGGTGTAGCTGTGTCAGACGATCCAACAGGTCCTTTTGTGGACTCCGGTAGTTCAATCATAAAAGAATCTCCAGTAGGTCATGGTCAGCAGATAGATGTTGACGTATTTTATGACCCTCGCAGCAAGAAGCATTATCTCTACTGGGGCAATGGATATATGGCAGGTGCCGAATTAAACAAAGACATGTTATCCATAAAGGAATCCACAATAAAAGTATTAACACCTGAGGGTGGCGATTTACGTAGTTGGGCATATCGTGAGGCCCCTTACGTTTTCTATCGTAAAGGTCTGTATTATTTCTTATGGTCGGTAGATGACACAGGTTCTCCAAACTATCATGTATGTTATGGTGTATCCAAATCTCCTTTAGGTCCTATAGAAAAAATCGACGGAGAATATCCCACTATCTTGATTCAACGTCCATCTCAAAAGATATTCGGTACAGCTCACAATTCAATACTTCAGCTTCCTGGTCAAGACAAATGGTATATAGTTTACCATCGCATAAACCGTGGTTTTATAAATCGCGACTCTGGTCCAGGTTGGCATCGTGAGGTATGTATCGATGAGATGCACTTTGACTCAGATGGCAAAATTATTCCAGTAGTTCCGACCTTAGATGGTCCATCTCCATTAAGCAATGATTAATACAATAATATTCGACTTAGACGGCACGTTATTAAACACATTAGACGATCTTTGGGCAAGCGTTAATTATTCGCTAGCCCAAAATAATATGCCACTTCGAAACAAGGATGAGATTAGGAGTTTTTTGGGCAACGGTGCTCGTCAACTTATCAGTTTATCTCTTCCTTCAGATCAAGTATCCACGCATTTGTCTTCTACATTATCTTGTTTTAAGACATACTATTCCCAACATTCATTAGACAACACAGAACCCTACGAAGGAATCATAACAATGCTTTCGTCTTTGCGAGCTAAAGGATACAAGACTGGAATAGTAAGCAACAAGCCAGATTTTGCAGTTCAACAACTCTATAAACGTTATTTTCTTCCATACGTTGATATAGCAATTGGTGACCAATCCGGCTATAATCGTAAGCCATCCCCAGATTTGGTATATAAAGCACTTGAATGCTTAAAAAGCCAATTATCAGAAAGTATATATGTAGGTGACAGCGAAGTTGACATTTTAACGGCTCAAAACTGTGGATTAAGATGTTTATCAGTTAGTTGGGGATTCCGAGATAGAAAGTATTTAGAGTCAAATGGTGCAACAGAAATTATCGACCACCCCTCTTTGCTAGTTGAACATATAAATTAAATATTCATAAAAAGTATTTTTATGAATTATGTATAAAATAAATATATATAATGTATATTAATTTAAGTTTGTTTATTGTTTTTCAAAAAATTACATCATTTTATTTTCTTATGTGGTAGTTTTTTGCTAAATTTGCAATCCGAAAGAGAAAAAAGGCATTATCCTGTATATAAATTCATTATATTATCCTAAATTACAACTATTTATTAATACAGGTGCCAAAGACATACAATAATTTTAAACATAACATTAAAAAAAAATGACAAAAGCAGACATTGTAAACGAAATTGCAAAAGAGACCGGAATTGACAAGTTGACAATTCTAAACACCGTTGAGGCTTTTATGGAAACCGTAAAGAAATCTCTTGCAAATAACGAAGACGTATTTCTTCGCGGATTTGGTAGTTTTATCGTAAAGAAGCGTGCTCAGAAGACCGCTCGTAATATTAGCAAAAACACGACTCTGATTATACCAGAGCACAACATACCAGCTTTCAAGCCATCCAAGACCTTCTCAGAGATGTTGAAATAATAAAAAAGCACTAACAATAAAAACTTTTGTACTATGCCAAACGGTAAGAAAAAGAAAAGACACAAGATTTCTACTCACAAGCGTAAGAAAAGACTGAGAAAGAATCGTCATAAGAGCAAATAAACTCTGACATTAATTCTCTTCACTTTAGGAATTCTTGTAAAGAGCTTCAGCAGTTCTGTGACACATAAAATTATCTTGTGTTGCAGAACTTTTTTTTAATTAAACCAGATAGGCTGTTTTAAATATAAAAATAATTTTATATCAGTCTATATTGTTCCATCAAGGGTATGATATAATTCGGGTGTTAATATGCATGTTACCCCCGGTATCCATATCCATCCGATGAATTTCATCCCTCTAAATCACTAAAGAGATGAATAGTGAACTAATCATCGATTCCCAACCTAATGAGGTGACAATTGCCTTGCTTGAAGATCAACGTTTGGTTGAATATCAAAAAGAGAGCAATAATACTCATTATTCCGTTGGCAACATATATGCAGCCAAAGTAAAAAAGGTGATGCCAGCTTTGAATGCATGTTTTGTTGAAGTTGGTTATGATCGCGAAGCATTTCTTCATTACCAAGACCTTGGAGCTTCATTTCTGTCATTGCGTAAATACACAAAGCAAGTATTAAGCGATCGAAAACGATTAGTTTCGATGGACAAACTTAAGCTTCAGCCAGATTTACCTAAGACAGGTGAGATTCAAAGCATATTGGAAGTTGGCCAGGAACTATTGGTTCAAATTGTAAAAGAGCCGATATCTACTAAGGGTCCACGTCTGACATGTGAATTAAGTTTTCCAGGTCGTTATTTGGTATTGATTCCTTTCAGCGATAAGGTATCAGTATCTTCAAAAATAAAGTCGGGCGAAGAGCGCGCTCGTCTGAAACAATTAATTCAAAGCATAAAGCCTCGTAATTTCGGTGTGATAGTTCGCACCGTAGCAGAGGGTCATCGTGTAGCCGATTTAGACAAAGAGTTGTCTATATTGCTTCAAACGTGGTCGGATTGTTTGAAGAAGGTTCAGAAGATAAATAGCTATCCTCTTCTATGTCATGAAGAGACTGGCAGAACCGTATCAATTCTTCGCGACCTATTCAATCCATCCTACGAGAGCATTCATGTTAATAATGAAGACGTCTATCGCGAAGTAAAGAAATACGTTTCATTAATAGCTCCAGAACGTGAAGATATAGTAAAGCTCTACAAAGGCAAGTTGCCAATATTCGACACATTCAATGTAACGAAACAGATAAAAAGCGGTTTTGGTAAGACCGTTAGTTTCAAAAAGGGGGCATATCTAATAATAGAGCACACAGAGGCCCTTCATGTAGTAGATGTAAATAGTGGTAATCGCAATCGCGGCGTAGACAATCAAGAGGCAAATGCATTTGAAGTAAACATGGGTGCAGCAGAGGAACTGGCTCGTCAGTTTCGTTTACGCGACATGGGTGGTATAATTGTAATTGACTTTATAGACATGGATAGTAGCGAGCATCGTCAAAAGTTATATGAACGTATGACAGAACTGATGCGAAACGATCGCGCCAAACACAATATTCTTCCATTGTCGAAATTTGGCTTAATGCAAATTACCCGTCAACGCGTTCGTCCTGCAATAGATGTAAACGTTGAAGAAGTATGTCCAACCTGTATGGGTAAGGGTACGATAAAATCTTCATTCTTGTTTACAGACACATTAGAAGGTAAGATCGATTACCTGATGAACACTCTTGGTAATAAGAAACTTCGTTTGTATGTTCATCCTTATGTATGCGCATATATTCAGAGCGGTATATTATCATTGTATCGCAAATGGCAAATGCGCTATGGATTTGGATTAAAAATTATTCCAAGTCAGAGATTAGGATTTCTTCAGTATCAGTTTACCGACAAGCACGGTTCCGAAATTAATATGACAGAAGAAATTGAACTTCATTAAATGGACATAACCATTCAACCCTCAAAAAGAAGATATGCCTACATAGACATATCTTCTTTTTATCTTACTTTCAGCAAGTCTCCGACAAAAGGGACATAATCAGGACTTTTAAAATTCATTTTATATAGTTTTTCGATCTTGATTCCATAATATTGTGCTATGAAATACATAGTTTCTCCATTAGATACTTTGTGCCATTTTTTTTTCATATATCTTGGTCCTTTGTTTGCTTTTTTTTTGAGATATATAAAATCGCCTTTATGAATGGCCAAATTTGGAGTGGCCTCATTATATTTAAGAAGTGTTTTATGCCTAATTCCCAACTCTTTAGCAAGCGAAATCCATGTATCGTTATCATTGGCCACCACGCATGGTATTCCATTATTCTCAATCAGTTGTCTTGTGTTTATATTTGTAGTGTGATATGAATTGTTTGTTTGTGTATTATTAATATTATTTTGATTATGTTTTTGGGGTGTATTGATGTGTGTGTGTTGAAAAGGTTCATTGAACGAATTATAGTTCATTGCCAAATGTTGGTCGTCGAGTTGGTATAATTCGTATGTTTCAATTATGTTTATTAATCTTTCTGCATAGGTAGGACTGGTAGCATAACCACACTCTTTTAATCCTCTGGCCCATCCTTTGTAATCATTAGTTTTGAGATTAAATAGTTTTTGATATCTTGGTTTGAGCAAAATAGCAGAATGGTCTTCAAATCCTTGCTCCACGTTATCATATACTCTGAAAAGATCATGTTTTGAATCATCTGGGTGTTCATATACAGGTCCGTTCCAATTAGCTCCTTTTTTTATGCCGAAGTGATTATTTGTGGCCAATGCCAAATTACTGGTTCCTGCCCCACTCTCCAATATTCCTTGCGCCATAGTAATACTGGCAGGTATTTTATGCTTTTGCATTTGTTGAATGGCAATATTACTATATTTCCTTATATAGTCTTCATATCTGGCATTTCTCCTCTGTGCAAATGTAGAAATTGGCATAATTAGACATAGTAACCATGCAATAAAAAATTGTGTTTTCATATATTTATATGAGAAGAAAATGGCCTTCAGGCAAGCCCTGAAAGCCTATGAATTAAAATTAAAGATATGTTGCATCGAATGATAAAGGCATCAGGTGCAGTGCCGAATCAATCACATAAGCTCCTTTTTTTCCATATAGAATCACTTTAAAGGTCTTCTTAAATCTACTTACTGCTTCAACAAAGACCTGTCTGCAAGCTCCACAAGGATATACAGGTTCTTCAGTGAACTCCCCTTTAGAATTTCTTGCTGCAATAGCAAGGTAAGTTATAGGTGTATCAGGAAATTTATTATTAGCATAAAACAAAGCAGTTCTTTCAGCACAAAGTCCAGATGGGAAAGCACTATTTTCCTGATTTGATCCAGTGACAACTTCCCCATTTTCAAGCATAATGGCAGCCCCTACCGAAAAGTGAGAATATGGTGAGTAGCTATTAAAAGTCGCTTCTTTAGCTTTCTCTATCATTTCTCTTTCCAATTCAGACAATTCTTCATCCTGCTTTAAAAGCATAGTGAATTTAATATCAATATTTTTCATAATATAGTAATAGTTAGCAAATGATTTGAGGAATTATTATTAATAATTTAAGAACAGCCTACTCTACTGAATAGAGCTGTTCTTTAAGTTCAGAAATGGCAGGTGATGCCATATATTCATCATATTCCATCAATTTGTCAATAAAACCATTAGGTGTCAGTTCAATAATTCTGTTAGCGACAGTTTGAATGAATTCATGGTCGTGTGATGCAAACAACACATTGCCCTTATATTGTTTGAGATTATTATTAAATGCTTGAATTGATTCCAGATCAAGATGGTTTGTTGGTGTGTCGAGAATCAAACAGTTAGCATTTTTGAGTTGCATTCTAGCAATCATACATCTCATTTTTTCTCCTCCTGACAACACATTAACTTTTTTGAGGACTTCTTCTCCAGAGAAAAGCATTCTTCCAAGATATCCTTTGAAAAACACATCGTTTCCCTCTCCAAACTGAGCTAACCATTCTACAAGGTTTTTGTCAGACTCAAAGAATTCAGAATTATCAAGAGGGAGATAAGCAGTAGTGATAGTAACTCCCCAGTTGTATGTTCCTTCTTGTTGATGTCTATTACCATTAATTATTTCGAAAAGAGCAGTCATAGCTCGAGGGTTTCTGCTAAGAAAGACAACTTTCTGCCCTTTTTCCACAGTGAATGAAAGATCTTTGAAAAGCACAGTACCATCTTCTTCAATAGCAGTAAGTCCATTAACTTCAAGTATCTGATTTCCAGGTTCACGTTCCATTTGGAAGATAATACCAGGATATTTTCTTGTAGAAGGTTGTATTTCTTCAATATTCAGTTTTTCGAGCATCTTTTTACGGCTGGTAGTTTGCTTGCTTTTAGCCGCATTAGCCGAAAACCTTCTAATAAATTCTTCCAATTCCTTTTTCTTTTCTTCAGCCTTAGCTTTCTGGTTTTGCATTTGCTTAAGCGCCAACTGAGACGACTCATACCAGAAAGAATAGTTACCAGCAAACATTGACACTTTTCCAAAATCAATGTCAATAGTATGTGTTGATACAGCGTCGAGGAAGTGTCTATCGTGTGAAACAACCAAAACGGTGTGTTCGAAATTGGCAAGATAATCTTCAAGCCATGCAACTGTTTCGAGGTCGAGGTCGTTAGTAGGCTCATCAAGAAGCAGGTTATCAGGGTTTCCGAAAAGAGCCTGAGCAAGCATAACTCGAACTTTTTCCTTTCCAGACAACTCTCCCATAAGTTTATAATGAAGGTCTTCTTTAATTCCCAAACCGCTAAGCAGTATAGCAGCATCGCTTTCAGCATTCCAGCCATCCATTTCGGCAAATTTATCTTCCAGTTCAGCAGCTCTAATTCCATCCTCATCAGAAAAATCTTCCTTAGCATAAATGGCATTTTTTTCTTGCATTATATCCCACAAAACAGTATGTCCCATAAGAACTGTATTAAGCACAGTACATTGGTCGAACTTAAAGTGGTCTTGAGAAAGCACAGAAAGTCTTTCGCCGGGTCCCAAAGAAATAGTTCCTTTAGCAGGTTCGAGTTCTCCACTAATAGCTTTCAACAGTGTGGATTTACCGGCTCCATTAGCTCCAATAACTCCATAAATATTTCCATTAGTGAATTTCATATTCACATCCTTATACAACACTCTTTTGCCAAACTGAATGGCCAAATCCGAAATAGTAATCATTAATGTAAGAACTTAATAAATGAATGAAAAATACATATTTATGCAAAGATAGTAAAATAAAATGAAGAATGAAGAATGAAGAATGAGGAATTTTCCATGGATGTGTATTTTATTTGTAAAGTTAGAAGTTCTTAAAGTATTGATTAATTAAATGAACTATAGAATAGTCAAAAAAGAATCGAGTTCCCAAAGTGTTTCTAAAACTCTTAAGGAACTCGATTTATAGAATGCTACTGTTTAATTCTGATAATATTAAGTGAATAAGGAGGTATATCAACGATTACTGAATTATCAGATTGAGGAGATAACAATTGTTCTACAGGATGAATGTTTGTAGGTTGTTGTAGTGTGTTTTCATCATTACCACTTTCTGATGCCAGCCTAATTACTTTAGCAGAGTTAGCAATAAAGTTATTTAGTTGTATGTCAGCTGTTGTGGCTTCATCTCCTGTGTTTACTATTTTGACTATCAATTCTTTTTCTTCATCGTCTATTGTAGCGGAAGAGAAGATGCCGACAGAAGTGTCATGTTTAAGTTTTGTGTCGAAAACGAGTTCGTCATCGAGCCATGCCTTCACATTATCGCCATCAACTTGCAGAGTGACATCATACCATTTTCCAGTTTCTATTTTTCCCGGTTTTGTTTCTGTTTGGCTTTTACCAGTTCCACTAACCTGTTCTATTCCATGTTGTGTGTTTCCCCATCCACCAAAATTAATCCAAGCATAATTATTTTGGTCTACATAATTAAAGACAATAATAAATCCCTCTTGTCCACCGTCTTTCCTTGCTTTAAACTTCATAGTATAATGGTCGTTAACAAGTGTGTTGCATACAGCCACACATTGCTCTCTGTTAGATACTTGAGAGACCACACCATCACTCCCGACATTCCATCTGCCGCTTACAAATTCAGGATTTCCGTCATTTGTAAAAGATTCAGGTTTTATAAACGATGCTCTAGTATTCCATGTTGCAAAACCGACACGACTCTTATTTGGTGTTACTTGTTTAAATTTTGCATTGTCGTATGGATTAACCTGGTTAACCTTTACCACCTGTTTACCAAGATTTTGTGGCATCATCATTTGGACATAATATGAAGGCGTTCCCATCACTTTAGATGAATTGAAACGTATCATGTCAGGTTTCCATTTAGCATCATTTTCATTTACAAAAATCGGAGCATATGAATTAAGTGGTACAATATCGGAATTGTTTTCGGTTCCCATCATGAAAATAGCTTCTCCCAATGCAGCATTCATATTTCCGAGATTACCAAATCCGTTTGTAACGGCATATTCACCTACATATACGAGAGGTCCATTTCTGTCATAAGAATCATATTTATGGAAATTATTGGTAAACCACCCCGGCGTTCTATAGTAGTGTTCATCAACAAGTTCCACTGTTTCATTACTATCCCATGTTGGATTGTCAGTCCCCCACGCCGCCACATTACCTATGAGGTGAATATTTGGATACTTCTTAAGAATTTGTTCTTTGAACATTTTGAATCTCTGATAGTATCTGTCGCTTTGTTGACGTTCATCAGGTTGGTTGTTTTCGTTACCAATTTCAAGATATTCGATATTAAAAGGTTTAGGATGTCCGTTAGCAGCTCTCATGGCTCCATATTTGGTGTTTACATCACCATTAGCATATTCAAGAGCTGCAAGAGTTTCATCTATCCATGGTTGCAGTTCGTTAAGAGGCGTATTTCCACCATGCCAAATACCAACATTAACTACATATAGAGGCTTAGCCCCAAGGTCTTCTGCTAATTGCAAGTATTCATGAAATCCAAGTCCGTCAGTAGTTCTATATCCCCAGTTCACATTCCAGTGTCCAGGTCGGTTTTCAATTGGGCCTATGGTTCTTTCCCAACGAAAAGCGTTATCAGGAGACTCTTGTCCTTCGACGAAACATCCACCAGGAAATCTCATGAATTTAGGATGCATCTGATAGAGCATATTTGCAAGATCAGGTCTCAGACCGTTTTCACGATTTTTGAATGTTGGCGGGAATAGGCTAACGACGTCTAAATCAAGAACTCCCTCACCCTGAAAAGCTAAAGCGAACAGAGCTTTAGGATTGTTTTTATCAGCTTTCATTGTGGCAGTATATTTTTTCCACTCAGTGCCAATAGTAACATTTATAACGGTTTGAGCATAAATTGTTTCAACATCCTTATCACATATCATAGCTTTAATAGTTCCATTGAATTTTCCCTTTGCCCAAAACGAGAGTTTGTAGGTTCTTCCCTGAACTGCATTTATCCCCCAGAATCCATCATTAAATAAGTAAACAGGATTATTCTTGGCATTTATATTAAGTTCCATTGCATTTTCTTGAACATCGTTCAATAACTTTACGCTTTGTCCTGGTTTAATTAATTTAGCCTGAATGGTACCACCATTAGGGGATTCTGCATGCCAAAATTGCATGTCGGCAGGTGCCCCGAAACGTCTTCCATCTTCAAATGACCGATTTCTTATTAATTCGGCATAAATACCTCCATCAGCTGCATGATTTATATCTTCGTAGAAAATGCCATAATGAGTATCACTGATTTTTGGTCCTCTGTCTTTAGAATCGATACTTATGACTACCTGGGCATTAACAGAATAACATGTTAAAGCACTAAAAAAAACAAAAGAAAAAAAATTTTTTAACATAATATAGATAGATTTATTAAAATGATTCTCAGCACAAAAATACAATTAATATTTCATTTTTCAAAATCAAATTAAATATTTATGTTCAGGTTATGATAGTTTAATTTTGTTTTAATAAAATGAAATGACGCATATAACTACCAGCAGCTCACCGACAACCAGCGTCGCCACGACGCATGCAGGCAAGTCGCCGAAAACAACAACCTTCCAGTAGACTACCTGGAAAGACTGCTCGTCCAGGACAAGCCACTCACCGAATACGAAGCACAGCTCGTCGAGAAAGTAGCACAAGCCTATGAAGCAGGAACCAAGGTGCTTCTGTGAATTCCGGAAGATTAATACGATGTATTATTACAGATTCTCTATGTAAGGCAAAAATAGTAAAATATAATGAACCTTCAAAATAAATGATTATATTTGCAACCAAAACACTAAAATGTATATAATCCATGCACTACAATTATTGTCCGATATGTGGCAGAAAACTGATAGACCACGATGCAGGTGATGACGGTCGTGTTCCCTACTGTGAAGAATGCGCTCGTTATTGGTTTGATTCGTTTTCAAGTTGTGTTATAATAATGGTAGTAAACGACGAAGATGAAATTGCGATGCTCAGCCAGTCATATTTATCTACCGATCACGAGACCTTTGTCTCTGGCTATATCCAGCCAGGAGAAAATGCCGAGACGGCTGCCTTGCGCGAGGTAAAGGAGGAATTGGGTCTTGATATAGAACATCTGGAATATGCTGGCACATATTGGTTTCCATCCAAGGAATTGCTGATGATCGGTTATATAGGAATGTTAAAGAAATCAGAGTTCAAACTATCCTCCGAGGTTGACAAAGCAATCTGGGTTAACTATAAAGAAGCAGAATCTCATATGTTTCCAGAACGTCCAGGCAATACACAGCATAAAATATTCAGGCGATGGAAAAAACTAAGAAATTACAAATAGATTCAACCATGAAAAATAATTTATTAAGGATAATCATGATGGCGCTACTACTTCATTTGAGTCATGATGGTATTTGCCAGAATTATTATCGCTGCACTTCCGACAGTCTTGCCGTTAGAGTTTCACCTGGTTCAGCCAGTGATATATTCTATATTGCAACCCCATATTATACTTGTCAGGTAGGCGATGTATATATCACAAAAGGATTTGTGTTTATGAGTCGTGACGTAACGGAAAATGGCTACATAAAGATTTACAATTTATACAACACTATTTGCTGGGATGAGGGATGGATAGAATTGAACAGCTATGTCCGTGCCCAAAAATGCAAGTCGTGTCGTGGCAGAGGAATTACCAATCGTAGATGTAAAAAGTGTGATGGATTTGGCGACTGGGGATGTTGTCAATATAAAGGCTATGAGATATGTGCAACCTGCCAAGGAATAGGATATATATAATAGGACCTATTTTATTAATATTTGTGAAGAATAATACTCAATAGCATAGAATTTAAAAATCTTGAATTATGTAATAATAAAGGATAATTTTTGCCATTAAGTTTCGTTATTTTTATATGTATAATAATTAATTTGATTATGAAACGCACCGTACTTTATATCATATTTTATTGTTTATGTTTACCTCTATGGAGCCAGAGTGATGCTATAGATCTTAACAATCTCGGAGTTCAATATCTTTTAGGTGATGGTGTTCGTCAGAATTTGCCAGAAGCCTTCAATTTGTTTGAACGTGCAGCCAATCAAGGTTATGCTCTAGCTCAGAATAATCTTGGTAACTGCTATTTCAATGGCGAGGGTTGCACACGTGATTTATCCAAGGCCTTTTACTGGTATGAACAAGCAGCTCAAAAAGGTAATGCGATAGCTCAATGCAGTCTTGGAGAATGTTATTACTTCGGTAATGGTGTAGGTAAAGATTATGAGCAGGCTATATACTGGTTTACTCGCTCAGCCAATCAAAATTGTGCAAAAAGCCAGTTTAACCTTGGAGTTTGCTACAACCGGGGTCAAGGAGTATTAAAAGACAATCAGCGAGCTCTATACTGGTTGGATAAGGCAGCTCACCAGGGTTTACCTCAGGCTCAATATGAATATGGTAATTTTTTTAAGGCAGGTGTAGGCGTTCGTCAAGATATGGATCAGGCTTTTTACTGGTGGGAGCGCGCTGCCCGTCAAGGTCATGAAAAGGCGGCTCAAGCCATTCTCGAGAATTAGCTTCTCTATAGATTTTTTTTAATCAAGAAAACAGAGAAAACGGAGATTATTTGTCAAGATTTTTATGAATTTATAGAATTTTTTTAATCAAGAAAACAGAGAAAACGGAGATTATTTGTCAAGATTTTTATGAATTTATAGATTTTTTTTTAACAAGAAAACAGAGAAAACGGAGATTATTTGTCAAGATTTTTATGAATTTATAGAATTTTCTCTTGCAGATGGTAGCGTTATTTAGAGACTGTGTTATTTCAAAAGAAAGATATTACACCATTTATTGAATTGTTGTACAGATCTTTCTCCGAATTTTAATAACGATTTCTGTACTTGTTCAACCGTTTTTTCTTGATTGATTTTTGTTTTAGAAAAAAACTTATCTGCGAAACAAATTATTTGTTCTTCAATTGATTCAGGAACAAGGTCCATTTGTGGTAAAGGTAGATTTTGAGCTATAATTTCTTGTTTCGTAAGCCCCGTACCCGTGTGTCGTGCGCATACTCTAGAATATTCATATAATCCTTTACTTTGCACGATGGAAGCTCCAATAATACCATGTCGTATATATGGTTGACTACCATGACATTCGATAGATGGTGCATAGGTTTCTACGATACCTATATCGTGTAGCATAGCAGCTTCTTCGACAAAAAACCTGTCAGCATTAAGTTCAGGATGATTGTCTATTATTGCCAATGCTTTATTAGCAACATCTCTACTATGCTTGTATAAAATATGATATAATTTGACATTATCTTTACAATACTCTTTAAGAAGAGCATTGATTAATTCCATTCTATTATTATGAGATGACATCATAATTAACGATTATTCCACATATAATACCAATCCTTTCAAATATTCACCTTCTGGATGATAAATATTTATAGGATGGTCAGCAGGCTGATGTAACTGGTGCAAGATTCTCACTTTTCTGTTGGCATGAACCGCAGCAGTAAAAACGGCAGTTCTGAAAGCATCTTTAGAAATTACTTGTGAGCAACTAAAGGTAAAAAGGACACCTCCTTGAGGTAGTTTTTCAAGAGCTTTTTGATTTAACCTTGCATATCCTTTCATTGCATTTCTGATGGCATCTTTATGTTTTGCAAATGCAGGAGGATCGAGAATTATTAGATTATATTCTCCTTTTTTCATATTATCGAGAAATTTAAAAGCATCAATAGCAAATGCTTTATGTCTTTGGTCATCTCCAAAATTCAGACGAACATTCTCATTGGTTAAATCAATAGCTTTCTGAGAAGAGTCGACAGAATGGACAATCTTTGCTCCTCCTCTGAGAGCATAGAAAGAAAAGCCTCCAGTATAGCAAAACATATTAAGAACTGATTTATCCTTAGCATATTTCTGCAAAAGGTATCTATTTTCTCTTTGATCGACAAAAAAGCCGGTTTTTTGCCCTTTTAACCAGTCGACATGAAATTTAAGTCCATTCTCAATTGCAACGTCATTTTTATCTCCTCCAATCAGGAATCCATTTTCTTGTCCCAGTTCAGCTTTATAAGGTAACGTAGTTTCCGATTTATAATATATGTTTTCTATGTTTTCTTTCAACACATCTTTTAATGCTTTAGCAATCATCATTCTATCTTGATGCATGCCTACTGAATGAGCCTGTAGAACAGCTGTTTTTCCATAGATGTCTACTACTAATCCAGGCAAATAATCCCCTTCTCCATGTATGAGTCTGAAAGTATTATTATTAACAGAATCGAATGCTCCAATTGTTTTCCTCATATTATAAGCAGATTCAATTCTGTTATAATAGAATGATTCATTAATATCTTCTTTTTCAAATGAGAGAATTCTCACCATAATACTACCGATTTGGAAATGTCCAGTTGCAACATATTTAAAATCCCATCCGTTTCCATTTTCAATAGGTGTAGAAGCATAGACTTCAACAACTTCGCCCTCTTCTGGTTGCAATGAAAAATGATGAATAGCTCCAGAGAAAATCCATGGATGGAATCTATTTATAGAATCTTCCTTTCCTTTTTTTAAGTATACTTGTTTCATAAAGAAAATGATAAATAAGATATATCAATAAGAACCATTAAAATGACATAAATCAGTTTTTGTAAGTTTAAACTTGTCTAATAAGACAAGACAATAGTAATAATTAAGGCATCTGAAACTGTATATAGAGTTAATTATTTTTCGTCATTTACGATTTCAAAGTTATTGTTATTTTTAAGTTCGTTTATTTTATTGTAGATTCTTAAACATGCTACAGCATCAAGTGCTGCATATTTTTTTTGTCCTTCATCAAGAATATCTGCATTCCAATTAGATAGTTGTTTGCTTTTTGAAATTTTCTTTTGAAAGAGGTTAGCATAAATTTTCTGTAGGCTCATATCCTCTATTCCTATTCCATGTACTAAATTCTGCAGTTCGACGAAGTGTTCAGGTTTGAATTTTCTTCTTAGAGATAGTTGATGTATGTCATCTTTTAAGGATAGGCCAACCTTTATAATGTTGTAGTCTTGAAGAATATCGATTATTTCATCAGCCAGTTTAGTGAATTTCAGTTGAATAATAAATGCAATTTCTTCCGTGGCAATTTGCAATATAGCAACTTTATGTATTTGTCCTTTTTTAAATGAAGGTTTTGTTTCAGTATCAATTCCAAGTATTGGTTGTTTTTTCAAAAAGTCAACAGCTTTTTTAAGTTCTATCATTGATGCAACAACAACAATTTTCCCTTCGAATTGTTCAATAGGCAGATTATTGATTATATTTTTATCGAACTTTTTAAAAATTATTTGGTTCATAAAGCATCTTGTTCGTTGTCTTTCAGTTGGTATTTAATTTCATGTAGAGGTCTGATGACATTGACGAGCTTTTGTCCCCAATAAAATGAAAAATCATTCTTACATTTTGCAACGGCCTCAAAAATAACACTATCATGAGCTGCAATTTTAAAGTTCATCACAAAATTTTTGACATCTTGATAAATATCGGCAATATTTTCGCTAATAGTGCACAAAACAGGATTTTCTGAATATTTCATATCTTCGACGAAAACGTCAAGAAAATCGTCGTATTGTCCAAATAGAAGTGCGATGTTTCCTCTGACTATATTATAGTTTTGCTCATCCACAAACTCTTCCAGGAAAATATCTTGATCGTTGTCATAATCAGGTAGCATTAAAGCCTTAAGATACATTAATGCAAGTATTTTCGTCATTTTATCAACGAACTCGTCTCTTGAGTTTTCTGTTGCATTTTCAGCCAGTAGGCAAAACTGCACAGCCACAGTTACGAACTCGATAACGTCCTTATTATATTCATCGTTATTATTTTTCATACGGCAAAGTTACAAAAAACAAGTGAGTTTTCTTTAAAAATAAAATAAAAACATGATTAAAAGCAAAAAAGAATGTAGTAGGATGTGAATAAACGGATAAAAAATATTATATTTGCAATTTGGTGAAAATTCTGAATTTATAAAAAATATAATAAAAAAACCTTAATTTATGTTTTCAAAATCAACTTATATAAGCAGGCGTAAGCGTCTGAGTGAATTAGTGGGAAGTGGTGTAGTTGTCTTAATGGGTAACAATGACTCCTCATGCAACTATCCTGCCAATGCATACAAATTCCGTCAGGACAGCAGTTTTTTATATTATTTTGGTCAGAAGCGTGAAGGTTTGATAGGAGTGATTGACATAGACTCCGGCAATGAATATCTATATGGTGATGACATTGACATAGACGATATAATTTGGTTTGGTTATGTTCCTTCAGTAAAAGACTTAGGTGAGGAAGTAGGTGTAAAGAATAGTGGTGATATAAATTCGTTTTGCAGTTTTATCAAAGACTGCAAGAGCAAAGGCCGTTCAATTCATTATCTTCCTCCATATCGTGACGATCATAAGATAATGTTGGGTGATTTGTTGGGTCTTCATCCTTTAGATGTTCGTGATTCGAGCAGCATATCTCTGATTAAATCCATCGTTAAGATGCGTGCGACGAAGAGTATTGAAGAGGTTGCTGAGATAGAGAAAGCCATGTCTATAGGCTACAAGATGCATACAGCAGCGATGAGAGCTTGTCGTCCAGGAGTTACGGAGCATGAAATAGCAGGAATAGTAGAAGGAATAGCTCATCAGTATGGTAGCCAGGTTAGTTTTGGTACTATATTGTCGATGCATGGTGAGATTCAGCACGGCTATCCATCCACTAACGCATTGGAATCTGGACGACTGATGCTATGCGATGCAGGTGCAGAGACGTTAGAGCATTATTGTTCGGACAACACTCGTGTGACCCCTATTTCTGGTCGTTTTACATCAAAGCAACTTGACATATATAGTATAGTTGAATCATGTCATGATTTAGTGATAGAAAAAGCAAAGCCAGGTGTGAAATGGCTCGATATGCATTTAGACGTTGCCCGTATGATGACCGATATGTTGAAAGATGTTGGTTTGATGAAGGGTAACACAGAAGACGCCGTTTCATGCGGTGCACATGCTTTGTTTTTCGTTCATGGTCTTGGTCACATGATGGGCATGGATGTTCACGACATGGAAGGTCTTGGTCAGATATACGTAGGTTTTGATGACGAAGTTCGCCCTTCCGATCAATTTGGTTTGAATTGTCTTCGTTGTGGTCGTAGGATGGAGCCAGGTTTTGTTATGACAGATGAGCCAGGCATCTATTTTATTCCTCACTTGATAGATTTATGGAAGGGTCAGGGTCTTCACAAGGATTACATCAACTATGACAAGGTGGAAGAATACCGTGATTTTGGTGGAATCCGTTTAGAAGATGATTTACTGATTACAGAAAGCGGTAACAGGGTTCTCGGTGAAAAAATCATTCCTTATCATCCATCAGATGTTGAGGAATTTATCAACTCTTAATTAAACCACAATCGGTCATTAGGACAAAAGAATGTAAATTATTAATTCATAAAAATAAAATCCCAAAATTAACAGAGATGAGAAAATTATTATTGCTTAGTTTCATGCTTTTTATGAGCTTAGGAACATTCGCTCAACGCGGCGGTTTTGAGTTTACTCCCATAAAGGAAAATCCAATCACATCAATTAAGAACCAGAATCGTTCAGGCACATGCTGGGCTTATTCCTGTCTTGGTTTCTTTGAGTCAGAACTCCTTCGTCAGGGCAAGGGTGAATATGATTTATGCGAGATGTTCGTAGCTCATAAGACCTATGAGGATCGCGGTCGTGCAAGTGTTCGTCTTCATGGTGACATATCTTTTGCTCAAGGCGGCAGTTTCTATGATGTGGTTTACTGTATCAAGAACTATGGTATGATTCCAGAGAATGCCATGCCACTTCCCGGCACTCTCTATGGTGACACACTTGCGAACTTCACTGAATTCTTCAAGATAGCCGAGGGTTATATCAATGGCATAGCCAAAGGTGAACAAAAGAAGCTTAGTCCAGCTTGGTTCAAAGGATTCAACGCAATCCTTGACACTTATCTGGGAGAGGTCCCGGAAGAATTTGAATACAATGGAACCAAATACACTCCAAAATCCTTTGCAGAGCATCTTGGTTTAAACATGGATGATTATGTATCCCTAACATCTTATACTCATCACCCATTTTATGAGCCATTCATTTTAGAGATACAGGATAACTGGCGCTGGGGGAGCAGCTACAACATTCCAATCGATGAATTAATGGAAGTGATGAACTATGCAGTAAAGAATGGTTACACAATAGCCTGGGGCAGCGATGTCAGTGAAAGCGGTTTCACGCGTAATGGAATAGCAGTATGTCCAGACGTTGAGAAAGCTCCCGACTACACAGGATCAGACATGGCTCACTGGTTAGGTTTATCAGCATCTGGCCGTGTTCAAGAAGCATTGACTCGTCCATATCCAGAGTTGACTATTACTCAGGAGATGCGTCAAGAAGCCTACGACAACTGGGAGACTACAGATGACCATGGCATGTTGATATACGGTTTGGCAAAAGATCAAACAGGCAAAGAGTATTTCATGGTCAAGAATTCATGGGGTCCAAGTGGGAAATACAACGGAATCTGGTATGCGTCTCAAGCCTTTGTAGCCTACAAAACCATGAACATATTAGTTCATAAGGATGGCATACCAAAGGATATCCGCAAGAAGCTGAACATAAAATAACTCTTTATATTTATAGAAGATAACAAGTGAAAAAACCGGCTTTTGCCGGTTTTTTTATTAAATTTTTTCCAATGCTTGTTTTATGTCATTGATTATGTCTTCTTTATCTTCAATTCCGACAGATAGTCTTATAAGATCAGGAGCCACCCCCGCTTGTCTTAGTTGTTCGTCGGACAACTGTCTGTGCGTATGACTAGCAGGATGAAGAACACATGTCTTGGCATCTGCCACATGTGTTACGATACTGACAAGCTTGAGTGAATCCATAAATTTGACAGCAGTCTGTCTGTCTCCTTTTAATCCGAAAGCCATAACCCCGCATGAACCATTAGGTAAATACTTTAGTGCCAATTCATGCTGATTAGAATTTTGGAGTCCCGGATAATTAACCCATGCTATTCTGCTATCCTTATCGAGGAATTCAGCCACAGCCTGTGCATTTTCGCAATGCTGCTTCATTCTAAGATGTAGAGTTTCAAGTCCGAGATTGAGCAAGAACGAGTTTTGTGGAGCAGGAATAGCTCCGAGGTCTCTCATCAATTGTGAGACTAATTTGGTGGTATATGCCAATTTTCCAAAAGCCTTAGTATATGTGATTCCATGATAACTTTCATCAGGATTAGTTAATCCTTGAAATTTGTCATGATATTTTTCCCAGTCGAAATTACCACTGTCAACAACACATCCACCGACTTGTGTAGCATGTCCATCCATATATTTAGTTGTAGAATGTGTGATGATATCGCATCCCCATTCAAATGGTCTACAATTAATAGGAGTAGCAAAAGTGTTGTCGACAATAAGTGGCACTCCATTAGAATGTGCAATTTTAGCAAATTTTTCGATATCAAGAACTTTACAACCAGGGTTGCTAATAGTCTCTCCGAAAAGCAGTTTTGTGTTAGGTTTGAAAGCTTTTTGTATTTCTTCTTCCGAAGCGTCTTGATTCACAAAAGTGCATTCAATTCCAAGTTTTTTAAGAGTTACCCCAAAGAGATTATAAGTACCTCCATAAATTTCGCTACTAGTCACGAAGTGGTCTCCAGCCTCGCAAATATTAAATACAGCAAAGAAGTTGGCAGCCTGTCCAGATGATGTAAGTACAGCACCGACACCCCCTTCGAGTTGTGCTATTTTTTTAGCTACAGCATCATTGGTAGGGTTTTGTAGACGCGTATAGAAATATCCCTCTTTCTTAAGGTCAAATAGCATAGCCATTTCTTCTGTATTATCATACTTGAATGTAGTACTTTGAATAATAGGAAGTTGTCGTGGCTCCCCATTAGAAGGTGTGTATCCTCCTTGCACACAAATAGTTGAGGTTTTAAGATTATTGTTCATATTTTTATTATTGAGTTTATATTGTATTTCTTAATCCACTGAACAAATGTTATATTGCTATTACAACAAAAAATGTTGATAATAAATTAATGGTTTCGTATTTCCTCTAATTCTTGTTTAATAAAATGAGACGTAAATCCTTTGCCCGAAGTAGCCACTTCTTGAGGTGTTCCAGTAACAATAATAGTTCCCCCTCTTTCTCCTCCTTCAGGTCCTACATCAATGATATAATCAGCATTCGCTATCACATCCAAATTGTGCTCAATTACGATAACAGTATTACCTTTTTCAACCAGTTTGTGAAGCACGTCGAGCAAAGCTTGTATGTCTGCAAAATGTAGTCCTGTTGTAGGTTCATCGAGTATAAAAACGGTTTTTCCGGTGTCTCTTTTTGCAAGTTCTGTAGCCAACTTTACTCTCTGACTTTCCCCTCCAGACAAAGTAGTAGATGATTGTCCGAGCTTGATATAACCAAGTCCCACCATTTGTAGGACTTTAATTTTATTAAGAATCTGTGGCTGATTTTCAAAGAACTCTACCGCCTGATTGATAGTCATGTTGAGGACATCAGCAATAGATTTACCTTTGAATTTCACTTCCAGTGTTGCCCTATTATATCTTTTACCTCCGCAAACTTCGCATTTCACTTGAATGTCTGGCAAGAAGTTCATCACGATATTCTTGTATCCATTTCCTGCACAAGCTTCACATCTTCCTCCTTTGATGTTAAAAGAGAAACGTCCAGGTTTGTATGCTCTAATTTTTGATTCGGGCAATTCGACGAACAAGTTTCTGATATCGTTGAAAACTCCAGTATATGTAGCCGGATTAGAACGAGGCGTTTTACCGATAGGCGATTGGTCAACACAAACCACCTTATCGACATGTTCCATTCCTTCTATTGACTCATAAGGCAATGGTTGTTTGTTAGATCTATAGAACTTTTGAGAAAGAATTGGTTGTAGTGTTTCGTTGACAATAGTAGATTTTCCCGATCCACTAACTCCAGTCACACAAATAAACTGTGAAAGTGGAAATTCCACGTCGATATTCTTGAGGTTATTTCCTTTTAGTCCTTTTAAAACAATCTTATTATTAGTTTGTAGTTTCCACTTTTTCTTATAGTTGTCGCTCATTTTAAGTTCCCTTCTGAGCCACTTAGCCGTAATAGTATCAGTTTTAAGAAGTTCTTGAGGTTCACCTTGGAACATGATTTGTCCCCCTCTTCTTCCGGCTTGAGGTCCAATGTCTACTATATAATCGGCATTAGTCATCATGTCTCTATCATGTTCTACCACAATGACAGTGTTTCCCATGTCTCTTAGTTCCTTAAGTGAATTGATAAGTTTCTCATTGTCTCTTTGATGTAGTCCGATACTTGGTTCATCAAGAATATACAAGACATTAACAAGCTGTGATCCTATTTGTGTAGCAAGTCTGATTCTCTGGTTTTCTCCTCCCGATAAAGAAGCAGAGTTTCTGTTTAGCGCTAAATAGTCGAGCCCTACATCAAGCAAGAATTTCAATCTTTTATTAATTTCCTTCACAATTTCGTCAGCAATTTTCCAGGTTCTGCTATCTAGTCTGTCTTTCAGTGTAGAAGTCCATAAATATAGCTGAGCAATATCCATTTTAGACACATCAGCAATACTTTTTTTATCCAGTTTATAGTGCAACGACTCCATTTTAAGTTTTTCACCCTTACATTCAGGACAAACCGCAATAGAATCGAATGATTCAGCCCATCTTTGCGCCATAGCAGAATCTTCAGCTTCGCTCATCTGATGAATATACTTTGACAATCCTTCGTATATGCAAAAGAAATCGTTAGATGTTTTGATTTTAGTTTTGCTTATGCAAATTCTATTTTCGTTGCCAAAGAGAATGTCGTTAATAGCCTCTTTCGACATTTTCTCAATTGGTGTGTCAAGGTCAAAACCATGTAGTTGTAGTACAGCCTCAATTTGCCAAAAAATCATGGTTTTTGTCATTTTCCCGAGAGGCGCCAGTGCACCTTGTCTGATGGTGAGCGTCTTGTTAGGTATGATCTTATCTTCGTCAATAACACCGACATATCCAAGCCCTTTACATCTTGGGCACCATCCTTCAGGAGAATTAAATGAGAAATTATTGGGTGCAGGTTCAGAATAGCTAATTCCCGATGTAGGGCACATAAGTTTTCTGCTAAAGAACTTAGTTTGTTCGTCCTCTTTTTTCATAATCATCACCAATCCATTTCCTATATCCATAGCTTTGGCAATGCTCTTCATGAGTCTTTCCCTATCCTTCGAATTAGGTACGACTTTGTCTACAACAACCTCTATATTATGATTTTTATATCTATCAACTTTTAGTCCTTCCGAAATAGGTATATAATCGCCATCGACTCTAACATTCAAGAATCCCTTTCTTCTTAAATTATCAAAAAGTTCCCTATAATGTCCTTTTCTACTTCTTACTACAGGTGCCAGAATAAAAATAGGAATATTGTTATATTGTTCGAGCAGAAGATTCAGGATTTGTTCATCAGAGTACTTAATCATTTTTTCTCCTGTGACATAACTATATGCAGTAGCAGCTCTGGCATATAGAAGTCTTAGGAAGTCGTAGATTTCAGTAACAGTACCAACAGTGGACCGTGGATTTTTATTGACAGTTTTCTGTTCAATACTAATAACAGGGCTAAGACCAGTAATTTCGTCAACTTCAGGTCTTTCCAATCCCCCAATAAAATTTCTTGCATAAGCCGAAAAAGTTTCGATATATCTTCTTTGTCCCTCGGCGAAAATAGTATCAAAAGCAAGACTAGACTTTCCGGAGCCGCTCAATCCAGTAATGACAGTCAGTTTGTCTCTCGGAATTGTCACATTCACATTTTTGAGATTATGGACCCTTGCTCCAATAACATTAATAACTTTATTATTCTTGGGTTTTGATTTAGCCATTCAATTATGAACCGAAAACAATAAAAAGGAAATTAAAAAATATTACTCAAGTATTGCAAGATTTGTCTTGTTTGAGGATAGTAGAACACTATACTACAATGAAACGAGACAAATGTATTATTGTCGGACTATAACATAGTTAATGTAATGAACCAATTAAGAAATGATTATTACATATCGGAAGATGAATCATAAGAGCTGTTGAACTTAGTCATCACATTAATCACTTTCTTTATTTTATAGTGTAGTCCATCACTTCCAATAGCATCTATATGCAAGATATACGCCCCGTCTTTTACAACATTTCCATTAACCTTTCCATCCCATCCATCGTTTATATTATCGATTGTGAAAACATGCAGAGTTTTACCCCATCTATTTTTAATAACTCCACTGACTTTAACAAGAGATTGTGCTTCGATTTTCAAGACGTCATTAATATCATCCCCATTAGGCGACAATCCGTCAGTACATGTAAGTTTAGACTCACTGATAACAATATTGAATCCCGTTTCAGTTTCGTAATCCCATGTCATCCCAGTAGAGTTATTAATAAATGTGACGTATAACTTGATTCCGTATCCACCAGAATCCTTTAGTGTGTATGTTACATCCTGTTCATATCTATCTAATATTGGCTTAGCTTCACCTTCGTCGGACTTAAATATTTTCCACTCACAAACGACCTTGTCGTACTCATCTTGATCATAGTCAAGATTCGCCTTACAAGTTATTTCACAAGGAGCTTGAGTTGTGCGTGATTCACCCTCGCTTAAAGTTACATATTCCTGGTCGTCAACGGAATAGAATTCAACAGTGGGCTTAGCAGTTTGTGCCAATAGTGATAATGGCATAAACATGAAAGCAAAAAATAATAATTTGAAAATATTTACATCTTTCATATCAAAATATCAATTTAACCAACGTGTCTTGCAAATATACTTAAAAGAATTGTATTTTTAAAATATAGTTTTATAAAGCTCGCAATAGTTGTCGAAATTATTCTTTTTTTATAACGATATATATAGTTGTTTTATTATACAATTTAAAACATATTATAAAGATATAATTAATGCAAGGAAATAGAATGTTAGTTCTGCAATGATGAATAGTGCTCCACAACAATCTCCAGTATATCCATTGATTTTTTTATTAATGTAAAAGATTAATACCATAGTTATAATAGCGGTAGCCGTCATAGGTATTATGTATTTGAGTGGTAAGAAAAGAATTACAGGTAAGGCTCCACAAAAGAGAGAGAATACCCGTTGTTGCCATGTCATTTTATTGTAAAGAAGTTTATTTTTAGCTTGCTGTTCATTTCTGGCATAAGGAAGGATATTAACGACATTGGAGCTTGCCCATTTTGCAAACGGGTCAGCAGCAATAAAGATGAGTGCAATTCTAAAGTTAACACAAAAAGAATTGTCAGTAATAGTAAAACAACCATTAATCAGTTCAGTTTGCTTTGTCAGCACATAACTATTAATGACATTGAACAACAACAAGAAATAAACAATTAAGGCAATAACCCCGTAAGTACCTATATGAGAATCCTTCATGATCCTTAATATAGAGTCCTTTTCCCTTCCACCTCCAAATCCATCAAAGAAATCAGCAAATCCATCCTCATGGAGTGCTCCTGTGAGCAATAGTCTTGCAATGAAGGCTATAATAATGGCTATAGTGACTGGCAGGAATGTAGCAAAAAAAGCAAAAGTCAATGCCATAAAGGTTCCTGTGATCCACCCAGCCATTGGCCAAAATACCACAAGATTTTTATAATGGTTCGTGTTGAGTGTCGCCAGTTTCCAAAATGGTATTCTTGTGAAAAATGAAAGAGCAGCTAAAAGTTGTTTCATTAAAAATAATTTTTTAGTAAACAAGTTGGTATTTTTTTATTTGCTGCGACACTGTCGCAGCATAGGGGACATTGTGGAAAGAAGGGAAAGGAATTTTAAAAAAATAAAAATTAATAATTAATTAATAATTTAAGTTATGCTGACGGGAGCAAATCAAAAATTAGATCTAAGTGGACGAAAACTAATTAAAAATATTGTATAGTTGAAATAGGGAGATGAAAAGGAAAATGAATGGAATTTCAGAAATACTTAGTAATTTTAGCATTTTGGAAATTATTCATTTCGTTAATCATATTTACAGCCGACTGTATAATTGGCAAAGCACATAGAGCTCCCGTTCCTTCACCCAATTTCATGCCGAGATTGAGAATTGGTTTTGCACCCATAGCCTGTAGCATCATTGCATGCCCAGCTTCATCTCCCTGATGGGTAAAAATCATATAATCGAAAGCATTAGCCTCTAACTGTATAGCAGCAAGAGCACAAGCAGACATAATAAATCCATCAACCATTACAATCATTTTCTTTTCAGCGGCTCTTAGCATAGCTCCGATTGCAGCAACCATTTCGAATCCTCCAAACCATCTTATGATTTGTCGTGCATATTCTGGAAAGAAAGGTCTTTCGACTTTTCCCTTAGGCATATTCCATTCATCAGTTTTGTTGAATGGAGTAGCCGAATCGATTCCAGCTTGTGTGAAGAAATTTATAATGGCTTGCTTCAAGATGTCAAATTTATGTTTGATACCGTTGTCATCTAGTCCAGATCCAGCTCCGATACAAAGTTGCAATGGAATATTTTCAAAAAAATACATCCATACAGATGATGGAGAAGTATTCGCAATCCCCATTTCGCCTATGATGATGGTATTTGCCCCCTCTTTTTCGCATAAATCAACCATTTCGGCACCATGTTTTATAGCCAAATCAAACTGTTCTTCGGTCATAGCCGGTTGATAAAGGAAGTTCTTTGTACCATAGTCAATCTTCCTATTAATAATATCATGAATATCGTTATCCTCAGTTGAGAAATCGTAATCGACTCCCACGTCCACGATATGCATATTAACATTATGCTGGCGACAGAACATATTACATGCCCCACCCCCTTTGGCAAAATTTTTCATTTGTTGCCAGGTAACTTCTCGTGGTGACTTGCTAACCCCTTCTCTTTCGATGCCATGATCAGCTCCGAAAAGGATATGAGCAGGCTTGTCAATATGAGGTGTTAAAGAATTCTGTATAAGTCCGATTTGTAAAGCGATGTCTTCAAGCTTTCCAAGCGAATGGAGCGGTTTGTTGAGATTATCGATTTTTTCTTGAAGATTAATTTTAAAAGCTTTGTCGGTAGGGTAAATATTGAAATTCATTGTCCTTTGATTGTAACAGGTATACCAGAAACCATTAATATCACTTTATCAGCATGTTGAGCGATGAACTGATTAATCCATCCTTCCACATCCGTAAATTTTCTTTGTGTATGATTCTCAGAAACTCCTCCAGATCCAATTTCGTTTGTAACGAAAATGAATGTGGCTTCCTGTTTAGTGAATTTATTAAATTCATCTTTGAGTGCATTCAAAGTGTTTTCCACATGCAGAGCATCAGCCTTAGCAGATTTCATGCTTTCAGCCTGAAGATCGAAAAAGAAGTTAGTAGCCCATAATGTAACACAATCGATGACCACGGTCCTTCCTTCAACATTATGTTTGCTAATAAATTTTTCCTCTTCAATATTTTCCCAATTATCACCTCTTCTATTCTTGTGAATTTCAACTCTTTGCCGAAACTCATCGTCCCATATTCTAGATGTTGCAAGATAAATAGGTTTGTTGTCGATTGACAGGGCCAGTTGTTCAGCATAGATGCTTTTTCCGGATCGTTGTCCGCCTGTAATGAGAATGATTTGTTTCATAATGCAAAGTTACATTTTTTTTTTTAATTAGGAATTAGGAATTAGGAATTAGTAATTAGGAATTATTTTAATAATAATATTTGTATAATTGGAATAATAGTTATATCTTTGGAAAATGAAATTATATAACTATTATTAACATAAACATTAAATTACTTATGAAAAAGCTATTTCTTCTATTGTCAATACTATTTTTAAGTGTGACCAAGAGTTATGGTCAGGGAGTAGATCCTGAGCCATGGAGTTTCATGTTTGGCTATATAAATAAAGGCTGGACTACAGATATAGACGGCAAGTCATATAGCGAGAACTTATGGGGTCAGGAAGGCAAGAAGCTTCATGGTATCCAAATTGGTATTGGTTATTCCCCAACCCTTCCCATAGGTTTAGGTCTTGATACAGGATTGTATTATGAATGTTTTATATCCAACAGCGAAGTGGTTCACGACTATGGTTATGATGATTTCACAGAGCACAACCTTTACATCCCCGTTCATGCTCAATTCAGGATTCCAGTAAGTCCAAATTTCAGTATTCATCCCTACGCAGGTTTTGGCATGAACATAGTATTATCAGGTACATATAATATTAACGAGTATTATGGTGGTTACGAATATGATTGGTGGGACGGTGGCCGTCCATACGGTGGTACGTCGTCAATTATAGCCGGTTATCAATCATACGATGAGGGCGACTGGCCAAAGAGCTTCAACTTCCAGTGGGAGATAGGTGCTAAGCTAAAAATCTCGAACTTCATTATATCCGCCGGCTATGCCTTCGGTGTGACCGACCATAAATTCTACGAAGGATACAAAACCAAGCAGAACAAGCTTAACATCAGTTTGGGTTATGCTTTTGGTATATAAATAATTCAGTAAAGTCGTCGACAACAGATTGACATGATTATAGTTATTACGATAATTATTTATTTCGTATTACTGTTGCTGATTTCCCGTCTTGTAGGTCAAGGCGGGAATGATGCTTTTTTTCGTGGCAACCGTCAGTCTCCTTGGCCCGTTGTAGCAATAGGGATGGTAGGTGCATCTTTGTCAGGCGTCACATTTATCAGTGTCCCTGGCATGGTTATAACCGGTGATATGACCTATTTGCAAATGTGCATAGGTTTCATATTCGGCTATGCAGTCATAGCTTTTGTACTGATGCCTTTATATTATAAGTATAATCTGACATCGATATACAGTTATTTAGGGAGTCGTTTTGATGGAGTTTCACGTAAGACCGGTGCAAGTTTCTTTTTGTTATCAAAACTGACAGGTGCAGCCGCCCGTCTTTATTTGGTGTGTTACATTCTTCATGAGTATGCCTTCAGCGGCCAGTTCAGTATTTCGGGTCATAAGATAGAATTGCCATTTCTATTTGTAGTTCTTCTCACGCTTCTTCTTATATGGCTTTATACTCGCAAGAGCGGAATTAAAGCCTTGGTATGGACCGACCTAATTCAGACCCTATGTTTGTTAGGTGCGGCATTTCTGATTTTTGGTGAGGCAGGCCGATTATCCGGCATGAGTATAGGAGAGTCCTTTTCAGCCGTATTGTCGGATTCTCATAGTAGAATATTTGAGTTTGACGACTGGTCATCGAAGCAACATTTCGTAAAGCAGTTTCTTAGTGGTATGTTTATCGCAATCGTTATGACAGGCTTGGATCAGGACATGATGCAAAAGAATCTGAGTTGCAAGAATTTGCGTGCGAGTCAGAAGGACCTATGTAGCTACGGCATGGTATTTTTCCCCGTAAACTTTTTGTTTTTGAGTTTAGGAGTTTTGCTGATGCTATATTTCAACTCAAAAGGTATGCCTTTGCCAATTAAAGGCGACTCACTTCTCCCAGACTTCATATCGAGCGATGGTGTTGGTCAGAGTGTATTAATATTTTTCTCGATAGGTGTTATAGCTTCAGCCTTTTCGAGTGCTGACAGTGCGTTGACAGCATTAACAACATCGTTTTGTCTTGACATCTTAGATATAGAGAACCCCAACAGCAAATACAACACCCGTCCGGAGCTTGTTCGCAAACGCGTTCACATAATTATGTCGATAGTGTTTGTTGTATTCATCATGTTATTCAGGCTTTTGGACAGTCCAAGCGTGATAGATGCCATCTATACCATAGCTGGCTATACTTATGGTCCATTATTGGGTTTATTCAGTTTTGGCATGTTTACCAAACGTTATCCCCAAAGTCGCTATGTGCCATTAGTTGCTATTGCCTCCCCACTGATTTGCTATGTCATAGACAAAATAACATTCGTTTCGACTGGATACAAATTTGGTTATGAGATGTTGCTCTTTAATGGAATCCTTACCTTTTGCAGTTTGTATGTTATCAGCAGAAAGGCCAAATGATAAATTAATGTAGTTAATTTTAGTTTAGTTATTGATTTAGTAGATTAATTATTGTATCTTTGCAAAAGAATAACATATCATTTCAATCAATAGATTTATGAAGCAAACCATTCTGAGATTAGTATCTCGTTTTAAATACATAATAGCATTAGGTATTTTTGTAGTATTCATTGGTTTCGTTGGTGACCATTGCTTAATTAATCGCATACGTCAGAAGAGCGAGATAAGCGAGTTGAAAGGCAAGATAGAAGCCGAGCGTAATCGTTTTGAAAGAGATTCCATGGATTATATAGCCTTACAAACAGATCCAGCCGCAGTTATAAAGATAGCTCGTGAGCAATATTACATGAAAAATAGCGGTGAAGACGTATTTATGATATCAGACGACGAAGACGAAGCAGAATGAAAGCATATTCCTTAATTCACAATATCGGTTTGTTGTTAGTATTGTTGACGGCATTTGTAAAGTTAGTATTGCTTCAACATTCTTTATTGTTGAGTCTATTATTCAGCATGGGAGTAATACTAATAACGATTGGCAGATTTTTTGGTTCAGAAAGTGACTATTCATTGTCGAAGAAGGATCGTTCCGACTTGATAAGTCGCCGATTACACCGTCAACGCTTAGTAGCAGTATGTATACTATATTTGTCCGTATTGTTATTGTTTCTTCCCGAGGGTTTTTACTTTGGTATTTATATTCGTAAATCACTATGGTTCTTACCATTGATGATATTTACCATTATTGAAGTTTATACAATATTCAGACTCTCTTCAACAGAAAATCGTAATGGATGATACATCATTAAAGTTAGAGAAGTTATGGATGTCAGGGAAGTTAAACATGTTTTTTTGGAAGAGATGGAATACGAGACGTTAGTATAGTTTATTAAGGGAATTAGTATAAAAAGCAATGGATATAGATTATCAAGAAATAAATTTCGGACTATTAAGTTCATTCAAAAGTTGAATTAATTATAAAAGATGTAAAAAAGGTATATGTAGATAATGCTAATTGCAAAAAAAAGATTATCTTTGCAAAAAATTTAGCAAAGACATATTTTTAGCAAAGACATATTTTACTACCTACATTTTCCTAAGACAGGATAAAAAGATTGTTTACACCATTAACATAAAAATAACAAAATAGTTATAAATCGGCAAATGCCGTTTTTTTACTTCATAGAGAAAAGGTCCGCTACAGTGATGTAGTAATATAAACCGAACCAATAACAAATTCATTACATACATGATGCTTGATTTAAGCCCCCTAACTGCCGTATCCCCTATTGACGGTCGTTATAGGAATAAAACATCTTTGTTGTCTTCCTATTATTCAGAATATGCATTAATTCGCTATCGCATCAAGGTAGAGATTGAATATTTCATACGCCTTTGCGAGCTTCCTTTGCCACAGTTGATTACATTTGACAGAGGTTTGTTTAGTCGTTTACGCAAGATATACGAAGATTTTAGTCCTTCTGATGCAGAACGTGTGAAATCCATAGAATCAATAACCAATCACGATGTTAAGGCCGTAGAATACTACATAAAAGAGCAATTCGATGAGATTGGCGGTTTAGATAATTATAAAGAGTTCATACACTTTGGCCTGACAAGTCAGGATATCAACAACACTTCAGTTCCAATGTCTTTGAAGGACAGCCTCGAAGAAGTTGTTTATCCTATGCTTGATGAATTGATTGCTCAGTTGGAGCAGTATTCAGAAGATTGGAAAGACGTTACCATGTTGGCAAAGACACATGGGCAACCAGCCTCCCCTACCCGCCTTGGCAAGGAAGTTATGGTTTATGTTTATCGTTTACGCGAACAATACAATCAGCTTCGCTCCTGTAAGGTAAGTGGTAAGTTTGGTGGTGCCACAGGCAATTTCAATGCTCATCATGTGGCATATCCATCAATAGACTGGAAGAGTTTCGGTGATAAATTCTTATCAGAGCGATTAGGAATATTACGCGAATGTTGGACGACACAAATTTCGAATTATGATAATTTAGGCAGTCTGTTTGATGCTTTACGCAGAATTAATACAATTATTATTGACTTAGATCGCGACTTCTGGCTCTACGTTTCGATGAATTACTTTAAACAGAAGATAAAGGCAGGAGAGGTTGGTTCGAGTGCAATGCCTCACAAAGTTAATCCTATAGACTTTGAGAATTCAGAGGGGAATTTAGGCATAGCAAATGCGATACTATCTCATCTTAGTCAGAAATTGCCAATCAGTCGGTTACAACGTGATTTAACCGATTCAACAGTTCTTCGCAACATAGGTGTTCCTATAGGTCACATGGTAATATCGATTCAAAGCACATTGAAGGGTCTACGTAAGCTTCTACTTAACAGTTCAGCAATAGAATCTGACTTAAACAATTGCTGGGCTGTATGTGCAGAAGGTATTCAGACAATACTCCGTCGTGAAGGGTATCCAAAGCCATACGAGACCTTAAAATCATTGACTCGCACTAATAATGAAATCACCTCTGAGAGCATATATGATTTTATCGAGGGCCTGGATGTTTCGGATTCAGTAAAGGAAGAATTACACAAGATAAGTCCAACGAATTATGTCGGTATTTAAATGAAAAATTACATGAGAAGTTAGGGAAGTTAAAGAAGTTAGGGAAGTTAGGGAAGATTCTTGGAATACAAGAATAGAATACGATAGTCGTTATAAAATTAGGAATTAGGAATTAGGAATTAGGAATTAGGAATTAGGAATTAGGAATTAGGAATTAGGAATTAGGAATTAGGAATTAGGAATTAGGAATTGTCAATACTGACGGTTATCTTTTACTACTGACACTATATATAAATTAGATTAGAAAATCATAAGAAATATAAACAAAGATAATATATATCCGCGAGGATATTAACAAATTAAACAAATTAAGACATGAACGAATTTGAAGAATGGCAGAGCCATCCGTCTGCCGAAGGAACAAATGAGAGTGACATCTATGAAAGACATGGTTCATCTCACACATCGATGAACGGCAACGACAAAGTTTATTCATCTCAACGTCCACGGCGTCCTCGCTTTAATAACAGGAGCCGCGGTTATCATACTGAAGAACAAGGCTTCCGTCCCGAAGGTTTTGGTCGGTCGGATGACTATCAGGTGAATCGTGGACATCGAGCACAATATAACAACAGCCGCGGAGGCTTTGATGACGAATCATATAATGACGGTTATGGTCATCGCGGTGGCTATGGTCAGCAGCGCGGTGGTTATGGCCAGCAGCGCGGTGGCTATGGCCAGCAGCGTGGCGGTTATGGCCAGCAGCGCGGTGGCTATGGCCAGCAGCGTGGCGGCTA
>Ga0247611_10001078_pt1 | contig 50446 bp, 42 predicted proteins | sample 177DNAGHGhighgp2_FD_192422 | JGI IMG/M metagenome (GOLD analysis project Ga0247611, IMG submission 192422) | Sheep rumen microbial communities from Palmerston North, Manawatu-Wanganui, New Zealand - 1770 DNA GHGhigh gp2 | ecosystem: Host-associated > Mammals > Digestive system > Stomach > Rumen... | reverse complement strand
CGCCATTGCAGTTCTTGTAGGTCCGACCATCATTACGCCTTCGATAAGTGCCTGACCGCCGATGGTCGTCTTCTTGACCGGCGTGTCGCAGGCTTTCTTCTTCTTCGAAGCTTTGGCAGGCTTTGCCGGTGCCTTTGCCTCTGCGGCAGGAGCCAGCTCCTGTGCTGCCTCCTCAGGTGTTATCTCTTTTATCTGATCTTCGGTTATCAGCTTCATGTTGTCATTGTTTTCTGACATGTGGTTCCCCCAAATGAGAATAATTGTACATTCTGTGGTGATTATATCATTTAAAACTTTCCGTGATGTTACAGACAAAAGGCAAAATAACGGAATATGGGCAATCAAAAACCGCCCCCGGAATCCGGAAGCGGTCTCTAATTCTTTGTCAAATACGAGAATTAAGCTTTTTCCATTCTCTTCTTGAACTTATCAACACGTCCGCCTGTATCAACGAGCTTCTGCTTGCCTGTATAGAACGGGTGGCAGTTGGAGCAGATATCTACTCTCAGGTCGCTCTTTGTGGAAAGAGTCTCGAATGTGTTGCCGCATGCGCACTTAACTGTGACGAGATGCGTCTTAGGATGAATTCCTTCTTTCATGTTACCTTTCACCTCTCGATCAAAGATATGACGCGTAATCTGAATATCACGTATGTCATACCGGATTCTTCGTGTTAGCCTTGCTATATTACTTGAATCGGTTGCGGTTGTCAATCGGTTGCAAAAGATTTCTTTACGGAAAGTACAAACGATTTGTTGCTCGTCGTCTTTTCCATGAAACTTATGACCGCATTGGTAGCCGTAATGGTATCCGCTTCGGCGATCCTTCTCCTTATGAGCCATACCGCGTCGAGTTCTTCCTGCGTGAGGAGTAGATCCTCTCTTCTCGTACCGGACTTGTCGACCGCGATCGCCGGGAAGACTCTTCTGTCTGCGAGCTTTCTGTCGAGCGTGACTTCCATGTTGCCCGTTCCCTTGAACTCCTCGAAAATGACTTCGTCCATCCTGGAACCCGTCTCGATGAGTGCTGTGGCAAGGATCGTAAGGCTTCCGCCGTGCTCGATGTTTCTTGCGGCACCGAAGAATCTCTTAGGTCCGTAGAGTGATCCCGGATCGAGACCGCCTGACAAAGTCCTTCCCGTAGGATTGATCGTAAGGTTGTATGCTCTTGCAAGTCTGGTCATGGAATCCAGCAGGATAACGACATCCTTGCCGAGTTCTACGAGCCTCATAGCCCTCTCGAGCACGAGCTCCGTTACTCTTACGTGATTCTCGGGACGCTTGTCGAATGTCGAATAGACGACCTCGCCCTGTATGTTCCTCTGCATGTCCGTAACTTCCTCAGGACGCTCGTCGATGAGCAGAACGATCAGTACACAGTTCGGGTTGTTAGCAGTGATGGAATTTGCGACCTTCTGCAGGAGGATCGTCTTACCTGCCTTCGGCGGTGAAACGATCATACCTCTCTGGCCCTTACCGATAGGCGAGAACAGGTCGATGATCCTCGTGGAGATATCTTCCTTCTCCGTCTCAAGATCCAGTCTCTCGTTCGGATAGATGGCCGTAAGGCTCTCGAACTTCGGACGTCTTCTGATGTTGTCGTAATCGCCCTCGATAACGGGAATGCCGTTTACTTCGGTTATGCGCTTGAGCGGAGCATATCTGTCCTTGCCGCGCTTGGGCATTGCGAAGCCCTTGATATAGTCACCTCTTCTGAGGCCCATTCTCTTTATGAACTGACCGGGAACATAAGCATCGTCTTCGCCCGGCAGATAGTTATGTCTGTGAATGAATCCGCAGAAATCATTCTTGTTGCCTTCGTTGTTATTGATGGCGAGAACACCTTCGATCTCGATCTCAACAGGAAGCGCGGGCTCCTGATTCTCTTCTTCTGTGCCTTCGGCAGGAACCTGCTCCGTAGTTTCCACAGTCTTTGTATCCTGTCCGGGACCGAAAGAGATCTTTCTTCTCTTGGATCTGCCGTGCTTGCCCTGATTCTGTACAGGCTCTGCCGGCTTTGCACCCTCGGCCTTAGGTTCCTCAGCCTTGGCTTCCTCAGGCTTTGTTTCTTCAGCCTTAACTTCTTCGGAAGCTTTTTCCTCAAGAGCAAGTGATTCGATGGGAGTAGGTTCTGCAGGCTCTGATTCTTCAGCCTTTACTTCCTTCTTCTTTCCGCCTCTTGTTCTCTTGACCTTTGTTTCCGTCTTCTTGGATGACTTGCCGTCTTCCTTTGCCGCTTTCTCAGCCTTGGCGGGAGCAGCTTCTTCTGTTTTTTCCTCTGAAGCTTTTGCCTCAGGTGCTGCCTCTTCGGTCTTAGCCTTCGTCTTTCTCGTACGCTTTGCAGGCTTCTTCTCTTCCTTGGCCTTTACCTCGGCTTCGGGAGCTGCATCGGTCTCGATCTTCTCTTCAACTGCCTGTTGATTTTCTTCCACTTTTATCTCCTCTTCACGCTCTGCCTTTTTCATGGCATCTGCTAATTCATTGGTCTCAAACCTTGCGGTCCTTCCCACATCCTCGATGAGTTCATCAAGACTCTTCGTATTCTCATTGCTCCTCATGGGCTCAGGAATAGATACAGGCTTAACGGGAATAGGGTCTTCCGCAAGATCAACGACTGTTACGTCACCGATGTTCTTTGCTCCCGTGATAGCCATGATGAGTTCATCTCTCGTCTTCGATTCTGCTTCTTCCGGAGTGAAATCCCCGAATGCAACGGCTATCTGCCTCAAGTCAGAATCCGTCTTAGAATTTAGATTGTCAAAATCGTCCATAAACGCCTTTCAAATGTAACCAGTAATAGATAGTGTTTTCCCGAAAAGTCCTATTATCGCGTAATTCTGCCAAAGGGATTAATTACTAAATCTTGTAAAGGAAATATCTAGAACTAAAAGAATGCGCGCCGGGTATTTCCCCGACGCGCATAATATAACATTAGTATTTCATTCAGTCAATCGCATCGAAAACTTATCACGTACGTTTGACTGACGCGGATATCAGTTATCGCTCAATGCGGCGAACTTATCCATCATGTCGAGCGCCTTACCGGTTCCGATAACAACGCAGGAGATAGGATCCTGTGCAAGATATACATCTATGCCGATCCTGTTCGAGAGCATGTGGTCAAGTCCGTAGAGCATTGCTCCGCCGCCTGTCATTACGATACCTCTCTGGGAAATATCTGCCATGAGCTCCGGAGGTGTTCTCTCGAGAACGTTGTGTACTGCTTCAAAGATCTGTGTGATAGGCTCTTCAAGTGCTTCGAGCATTTCTGTTGAAGAAACCGTAACCGTTGAAGGAAGACCCGTGATAATGTTTCTTCCCTGAACGTCCAATGTGAGCTCCTCGTCTCTAGGATAAGCGCAGCCGATCTCGATCTTGAGCTTCTCTGCGGTCTTCTCACCGATGAGGATATTGTGTCTCTTTCTTACGTGCTTGATGATGGCTTCATCAAACTTGTCGCCTGCGACCTTGAGAGATGCATCAACAACAGGCTCGCAAAGTGAGATAACGGAGATATCCGTCGTACCGCCGCCGATGTCTACGACCATTGAACCGCAAGCCTTTGTGATATCGATACCTGCGCCGATCGCTGCTGCGATGGGCTCTCTGATAAGGAATACGTCCTTTGCGCCTGCGTGACGGCAAGCATTCTCAACTGCCTGCTGCTCAACAGGTGTGATGACCGAAGGAACGCAAACTACGATGGTAGGCTTGAAATATGTGGCACGGAGGCCTGTGCAGACACGGCCGATAAAAGCCTTGAGCATGACTTCTGTAGCTCTGAAGTCGGAAATAACGCCTTCACGTAAAGGACGGATGGCTTCAACGATACCGGGAGTACGTCCGAGCATGAGCGAAGCAGATTCGCCGACTGCCAGAACCTTACCCGTTTTGCTGTTTACTGCAACAACGGAAGGCTCTTTGAGAACGATTCCTTTTCCCCTGATATAAACAAGAACACTGCTGGTGCCGAGATCGACACCTATTTCCATGCCTAAGCCCATAAATTCACCTCATATATAAGAAAGCGCCGTCAGTGACGCATTTGCTCATAAAAATTCAATTTATTATTACATTCGCCCTTATAAAAATCAATTACGGCACGCCCTATTTTAAGTGACAATCTTATTTCAATTTGTGGCGATTTATCGGCATTTCCGGCGACCGGTCCGAAGTGATTTTCGCTCTTCAAGAATGCCCTCCGCATCAACAAAGCTTGCATTTTTACTGTAATTTTCGAAAACATCGGAGTATAATTAGTTGTTCTAATAATAAAAAGGAGTCTTTAGTATGAGTTATTCAATCGAGACCGACAAAAAATGGCAGGCAAAATGGGCCGAAACAGGGCTCTACAAGTTTGATCCGGACGCAGAAGGCAAAAAGCTTTACTGCCTGGAGATGTTCTCCTATCCTTCCGGCGCCAACCTACACCTGGGTCACTGGTATAACTATTCGCTTACGGACTCCTGGGCAAGGTTCAAGCACATGCAGGGCTTCAACCTCTTCCACCCCATGGGATTCGATTCATTCGGACTTCCCGCCGAGAACTATGCGATAAAGACAGGCATCCACCCCAAGGATTCCACACTGAAGAACATCGATACGATGGAAAAGCAGCTCCAGGCAATGGGTACTACGGTCGACTGGGATTATGAGGTCAAGACATGCATGCCCGACTACTACAGATGGAACCAGTGGTTCTTCATCGAGCTCTATAAGAAAGGCCTCGCATACCGTAAGAACGCACCGGTCAACTGGTGCCCTTCATGCAAGACCGTTCTTGCAAACGAGCAGGTAATCGAAGGCACATGCGAGAGATGCCACTCTGATGTCATCCGCAAGAACATGACTCAGTGGTTCTTCAAGATCACCGAATATGCACAGGAACTTTTAGATGATCTCCCGAAGCTCGACTGGCCCGAAAAGACAAAGAAACTCCAAAAGAACTGGATCGGCAGATCAGAAGGCGCGCAGGTTGCTCTTTACGTTGAGAAGAACGGCGAGCGTCTTACAGACGAGAACGGCAATCCCATGAAGCTCGAAGTGTTCACCACGAGAGTCGATACGTTCATGGGTATCACTTATGTCGTTATCGCACCCGAGTCCGAGCTCTGCGCAAAGCTTACGACAGACGAATGCAGAGAAGCTGTCGAGGCATACCGCCTTGCAACTTCAAAGGTTAACGAGATCGACCGTATGTCCACCACACGTGAAAAGACGGGCGTGTTCACCGGCGCATATGCCATCCACCCTCTGAACGGCAGAAGAGTTCCGATCTGGGCTGCAGATTATGTAGTTGCAGGATACGGTACGGGCGTGGTCATGGCCGTTCCTTCACACGATGAGAGAGACTTTGATTTCGCTCATAAGTACGGCCTCGACATCATCCGTGTCATCCAGCCCGAAAAGGGTGTCGACTCCGAACTTCCTTACTGTGAAAAGAAGGGCTATCTCACAAATTCCGGCGAATTCGACGGGATGGAGATGCATGATGCACAGAAGGCCATCGTAGCTAAACTCGCCGAGATCGGCATGGGCGAATGGAAGATCAACTACAGATTAAGAGACTGGCTCATCTCACGTCAGAGATACTGGGGAACACCTATCCCGATGATCCACTGTCCTTCATGCGGCGTCGTACCCGTACCCGAAGAAGATCTTCCTGTTCTTCTCCCCTACGACGTTGAGTTCACACCTGACGGCGAGAGCCCGCTTGCCAAGTGCGAATCATTCATGAACTGCAAGTGCCCCAAGTGCGGCGGCGATGCAAGACGTGATCCCGATACGATGGATACATTCGTTGACTCTTCCTGGTATCAGTTCAGATATCCGGATAATAAGAACGACAACGAGATGTTCTCCAAGGATAAGATCAACAAGTTCTGCCCCGTAGACAAGTATGTTGGCGGTGCCGAGCACGCATGCATGCACCTTCTCTACGCAAGATTTTTCACAAAGGCTATGCGCGACATGGGCATGCTCGATTTTGACGAGCCTTTCATGAGTCTCGTTCACCAGGGAACCATCCTCGGACCTGACGGCCAGAAGATGAGTAAGTCCAGAGGCAACACTGTCGCACCTGACGATTACATCAGCAAGTACGGTTCAGACGTTTTCAGAACATACCTTGGGTTCGGCTTCGCATATATCGAAGGCGGTCCGTGGTCAGATTCAGGACTTCAGGCTATCGTCAAGTTCTTCAGAAGGATCGAAACATGTGTTGCCGAGAACGCATCCTGCAAGACTTCTTCCGTTCCCGCAAAGGCTGATATGAATGCTGCCGACAAGGAGCTCAATTATGCTATCAACTACGCGATAAAGAGCTCAACGGCTGACATCGAGAAGTTCCAGTTCAACACTCCGATCGCGCGTATGATGGAGCTCCTGAACGCTATCACAAAGTACAGCCAGAACGTAGACGCAAAGCCTGAGTTCAAGAGATACGCCGCTGAAAAGCTCGTTCTCCTCCTTGCACCCTTCGCTCCCCACTTCACCGAAGAGCTCTGGTGCGAGACACTCGGCAACGGATATTCCATCTACAACCAGAAGTGGCCTGAAGTTGACGAGAGCGCACTCGTAAAAGACGAGATCGAGATTGCCGTCCAGATCAACGGCAAGGTCCAGTTCAAAGTCAACATCCCCGCTGAAGCTGACCAGGCTGCCGTCGAAGCGATCGTAAATGCTGATGAAAGACTTGCAGGCGCTCTCGCAGGCAGATCTATCGTCAAGTTCATCTATGTAAAGGGCAGGATCGCCAACATCGTAGCAAAGTAAGTTACCGGTCCGAAAAATAAAACAAAACACAGAGGGTGCCTCAAAAGTGACAGTTCACTTCTGAGGCACCCTTTTTATTTATCCGGCAGTTGCGGAAAAAGTTACAGTGAAACCGCAAATAAACCGGCAAAAACTATAACTATCAATGAAAAGTTACAGATTTAGTTATAGTAAAACCGTAACTATTTCGAGAAGAACTATAACTGAAGGAAAAATTCGGCAGAAATCGGGCATAGCCGCATTTTTGCAAGATTTTTCAAAGCATTTGCTCAAAAAATACGGCAAATGATTCGGCATAGCCGCATCTTTGCCGAATTCTTTATTGCTTTTGATCACCCATCTATTAAGGCCAAATGATGTATATCATGTTGTTTCTGATCTGGTAGTCTGAACCTGTCTTTTCCCGGGTATGTCAGACTACCACAGTGCATAATAAAAACTGCCTCAGCGGATCTTTCTCCATCTGAGGCAGCCTGTTAAACATATTGGTTTTGACTATTGCTTAATCCCATTTTCCGTATGGACATCTTCCCTTTTTCACGGCCGCCCTTATCTCGACATAGCAGCCGCACGCAAGGCACGTTCCCTGCTTGATCTTCTCACACATTTTGCAGACTTCGAGTCGTTCGGATACTACATCATCTGGAACAAGCTCTTCTGCAGGAAGAGCCCTTATCCCTTCAACGATGATGCGTTCGTAATCTTCCTTACTGAAGTCGCGCAAAAGACAGCGCGTGCAGATCTTCGGCATATCAGGTCAGAGATTTCATCAGATCTCAGCTTCGATCAGCATTACGCTCGAAGCGGGGATCTTAAACGATATCCTGTCACCTTCAAACGAGATATCCGTGAACTCCTTCTCCTCAACAACGGAAGGCTCATCGAAAGTATTGTGAGCGTGCATCTCGCCGCCGACGATCGTTGCCTTAACGGACTTAATCGCAGAACCCATGAGTGTGCTGCTTACATCAAAAGCTTCTGTGCAGGAAAGATTTGCAAGAGTGATATTGATCTTGCCATCCTTGCCTCTCGAAACGGACTCGTGAAGGTTCGGAACCATATACTGTTCCTCAAGACCGATCTTATCCGTGTTGACCGTGCTCTCGAGCAGCTCGCCGGCCTGGTGTGCGCTGAACATCTTGAATACATAATATGTGGGTGTCTTGACCATCTTCTCGCCTTCGGTGAGGATAACTGCCTGGAGGACATTTACGAGCTGTGCGATATTCGCCATCTTTACTCTCTTGCAGTGCTTGTTGAAGATGTTGAGATTGATCGCCGCGATGAGTGCATCCCTGATCGTATTCTGCTGATAGAGGAATCCCGGATTTGTTCCTTCCTCAACGTCATACCATGTGCCCCATTCGTCGACCATAAGACCGATCCTGCAGTCGGGATCGTATCTGTCCATGATGGCGGAATGCTTCTCGATGAATTCCTCCATTGCGAAGGTCTTTGCGAGAGTCATGTACCACTCTTTGTCATTGAACTGTGTTGCGCTTCCCTTGTGATCCCAGTCGTAAGGCAGCGTGTAGTAATGCAGTGTCAGGCCGTCCATGTATCCGAAGTTCTGCGGGAATGTTCCCTGCTGTCTGAAGCACTCACGGAGCATTGTCTCTGTCCAGTTATAGTCCTTATCCGTAGGACCTACTGCGAGTTTCTTGATCTTCTTGTCGGGATTATACTGCTTAACAAAAGTCTGATAGTGCTTGTAGAGGTTTGCGTAATATTCGGGAACCATGTTTCCGCCGCAGCCCCATGTCTCGTTGCCTACCGCGAAATAATCTACCGTCCAGGGCTTCTCCCTGCCGTTCGCTCTTCTTAAGTCGGCCATGGGAGATACTCCGTCGAATGTCATATACTCAACCCATTCGCTCATCTCACGGACCGTACCGCTTCCGACGTTGCCGTTGATATACGTCTTGCAGCCGAGCTGCTCTGCAAGCTCCATGAACTCGTGCGTACCGAAGCTGTTGTCCTCGGTGACACCGCCCCAGTTTGTGTTGATCATCTTCTTGCGTGATTCCTTGGGTCCGATGCCGTCTTTCCAGTGATACTCGTCGGCAAAGCATCCGCCCGGCCAGCGGAGAACAGGTATCTTCATTTCCTTCAATGCTTCAACGACATCATTGCGCATGCCTTTTGTATTGGGAATGGAAGAATCCTCACCAACAAAGATGCCTTCATAGATACATCTTCCGAGATGTTCTGAAAAATGGCCCTGTATCTCAGGATTGATGTGACCCAATTCTTTACCCGTGTTGATGAATAAGTTGTACATAAGATTCTCTCCTCGAAAAATAGTCGGATATAAGCAGATTAATGCCCCGCCTCTCCGGCGGGGTACATTAACACCACTTTTGCTATTATCTCATATTGCGGCCTTTATTATCAGAGTCAATTCGAGGCAAACCGTTCAATACTATTCTCAGCAATACTTCGAATAGTGACTGATATCGTTGTTGAGAAGTTTCATGGCTTGCTTCTTTTCTTCACCGGTCAGGTCTTCCCCGTCGATCTGCTTTGCGAATCCAGCATACATGCTGAGGTTTGCAGTTTCTTCGGCATAGTCCTTTATCAGTTCGAAGCATCCGGGATTAAGCGTAGTTTCCGTCGAAAGATATTCACATACCTTCAGCGCCTTTTGATCTCTTCCTTCCACACTTCTTTCCAGACCGGCCACAGTCTCTCTGACACGTGATATCAGCGCCTCGTTTTCGGATAAGGAATCGTATCCCAGAAGTGTATCGGTAGTTACTCCGAGGACCTGTGCGAGCGGTATGAGCATCGACACGTCGGGAAGTCCGTTTTCGGATTCCCATTTGCTCACTGCCTGAGGTGTTATGTTAAGCAGTTCGGCAAGCTCCTCCTGAGTAAGACCTTTATTCTTTCTGAATGTCTTTATGTTTTTGCCAAGCGTATTACCCATATTTTGATTCTCCTTGGATTGCGTAAACTTTTCGTGCGCCCGATGGCATCATAATATAATTGCGCAAATGCGATTACAAACAACGCACAGTTGAGTGCATCTCAACAAGGGCAAATGTCATCCTATCTCGAGCCACATAACGGGACGTACGCCCAGGGCGGATTCCTGCGTGCATCTTCCTTCACCGTTGATCACGCCTTCGCGGTCGACATAAAACGGATATTTCTCATAACCGATCTTGACCGAAGATCTGAGCCACCATAAGTACGAGCTGCCTGAAGATATCCTGTCCGCCCCGTACGGGAAATACTGATAGACTTCTTCTTCGCTCAACAAAAAGATATTGCCGAATCCTTTGTCGATCATCCTGGATCGCTCACGATTATTGAAGAAATTTGTGTAATAATCGTCATTTAACACTTCCTTAAGTCCGCAGGAAAACCAGAGATCCGAGGGCTTGGGCTTCTTGTCATGTCCGCTGTCCGCTCTTAAGATCACAGTGTTGCCGTTGTAAGGTGAGGTAAAAGGTGAAAGCGTTCCGCAATATGTCATCGTAGCCACGCTCTTCTCATTAATGACGAGTATCTCCGAATCCTGTTTGCCGATCACTTTCCAGGTGTTGTTCGCTTTGGAATTGCCTATGACCAGAACGTCGCCGACTTCCACCTCGCCGCTCCTGATCTTCATATACGATGACGTCCTGCCGATCTCAGGTATGAAAAAATATTTCGAGAGCGGGATCATAGCAATGACAAGGACAATTACCGATATGACAATTGCAACCTTTATCTTCTCCTTCTTCGGAGTCTTCTCAGATTCCTTGTCGAACTTATCATAAAAATCCGCGTTCCCCATAATATCATCCCCGTTATGAACACATCTAAATCTTACGACAGTTCCTTTGTCTCACCGATTATCTTTATACCGATATCGCAGTTCACTTTATCCTTCATTGCTTCCTTCGCGTGGCCCAGAAAATGCCCGTACTTAAATGTGCCGATCGACACCGTCAGATCCGAAATGACATACAGGTCGCCCAAGCCCGTATCGCCGTTGAGGCCGCTGTTTATGTCAGCACTTACAACATAGGCTCCTGATGCATTTATCTTTTCTATCGCTCTCTTTGCCGGCTCTTTTACTTCACCTTTGAAACCCGTTCCGAATATGCAGTCGAGAATGGCGCCGTATTTTCCGTAATCGCCGTCAGCAACCGTCGGGATACCCTTTTCCATACATTTATCATAGAAGTATCTTCCGTCCTCCGAAAACGAGTCTTCGTAAAGGAGTACTATCTCGCAGTCTATGCCCTGATCTTTCAGGAGCGATGCGACGACAAAACCGTCGCCTGCATTATTACCTTTGCCGCATATTATTCCTACGGGACCCTTCCAGCTGACCTGATCAAAGATCGCCTTTCCGGCTCTCGCCATCAGTTCTTTTGAAGGAACGAGATTCTCGATCGTCCATCTGTCGCTGTTTCGCATTACTTCAGTTGATACACAAACCGCCATATTAACTCCCGCGACGATCTTTGCCGCTTATTTTCCTGTTATCCGCTAATGATTTAAGAGTAGCATGTGAAAGACAAAAGCAACAAGGGACATATTCTGACTCTATTACCGCTAAAATACATTGAAGCAGTCACTTCTTCTCCAAACTCCGAACAGGCCATCTCAAATTTTCCTTATGGTGCTATAATGCAGTTATCAACAAAAAACGGAGGTTTCTTTTATGGATCTGGATATCAACAAAGCAAAAGATGCTGCTCAGGACGCATTGGGCGCCGTAGCTAAGGACGAGAATGCCAAGAAGATCGCCAACGACGCGATCGACAAGGTCGAAAAGAAGGTCGGAGTAGATCTCCCTGACGTTGACGCACTCAACAGCCAGTTCGGCAAGAAGTAATAAGCCTGACAACACAAAAAACTAAGAGGACTGTCTCAAAGCATTGCACTTGAGACAGTCCTTCTTTTAAACGGACAACATCAAATACTTCATCACAAACGGACGAAAAAAGGTTTCCGGGCTAAGGCATCAGGCAGATGATTACTGCTTTCCGCTCTTCCAGACATATCCTGTCTTGATAACCGTCTCAATATGATAGCCGGCTTTTCCGAGAGCTTTTCTTAGTTTCTTTATGTGTGAGTCGACAGTCCTGTCATAGCCTTCAAAATCAGAGCACCAGGCAATATCAAGGATCTGGTCACGCGTAAGGACAATATCCTTGTGATCGATAAACATCAGGAGCAGATCATATTCCTTGGGCGCAAGATTTATTGCTTTTCCGTTCACGCTTACGAGGTGCCTTGCAGGGTCTATAGTGATCTCATCAATGACAAGGCATCCGTTCTTGGAAAGAAGCCCGCGGTATCTGCTGATCAGGGCATTAACCTTCATGAGCAGGACCTTTGTGGAAAAGGGCTTGGTAACATACTCATCAGCACCGATCTCATAGCCGGAAATGATATCGCATTCATCACCTAAAGCCGTAAGAAATATGACAGGCACATCGTACTTTGATCTTATGTGGCGGCACACTTCCTTGCCGTCTCTTCCGGGCATCATGATATCCAGGATGATCACATCATACTTCTGCCTGTCCGCTAAGGAACAGGCATCATTTCCGTTATCGACCGCGTCTATCTCAAATCCGTTTTTGCGGAAGAAGACTTCAACGACTTCTCTTAATGTAACCTCATCTTCTGCAAGCAAGATCCGATACATTCTTTACTTCCCTTTTTAACCTTTCAGGCCGTTTCATGAGCAGGCATGGAAAACTTAAACTCAGTTCCCTTATCGCCGCTTACGCAGCTGTAATCAGCCTTGTGGACATCCAGGATGCTCTTTACGACCGATAGCCCGACACCGCTGCTGCTCATTCTGTCAGTTCTGGCCTTGTCTGTCGTATAGAAGATATCCCAGATCTTGTCCAGATCCTTTTTCTCTATCTTAGCACCATCATTGGTGATGCTGAACTCTATTTTACGGCCGTTCCTGTTAAGCCGGATCATAATGATATGATCACAGTATTTGATCGCATTCGACATGAAGTTGCTTAATACCATTTCCATCATTTCAGGATCTGCAAATACCATATAAGGCTTTTCATCATGATTAAACGCGATCGTGATATTCCTTTCATGGATCAGCGCAGCATTCCTTCTGATAGTTTCCTCAGTCAGTTTCTTCAGGTCAAATGCTTCTTTATTGATCTTATTGCTGCCTTCTTTTATCTTCGATACATCGAGAAGCTTACCCACCATGTCAGACATGTGATCAACTTCGTTTACGATCCTTTTCGAATAATCTTTACGGCGGTCGTCATCGAAATAATCCCAGTTCTCAACGGTTGCTTTTGTAACAGCCAGAGGAGTTTTTAATTCATGTGCAATGCCCCTTGTAAGCTTCTGGTTCCTGATCTCATAGTTCATCTGGTTTTTATAGAACATGACAAACGAGACAACGATCAAAGCCTCAAGAACGATCAATCCCAAAAGCATAAATATATAAGTCAGGGCATTACTCTTAAGCACGCTTGCAAAAGGTTTTCCCGCAATGCAGTAAGAAACGTGGATATTGCCTTCATTAGCCTGACAGATCAGCACCGAGGTTGAAGTGAAAACACCTTTTTTAGTATTAACACCGGAATATTCTTTATAAGTTTTTTCTCCTTCAATGCCTGCCTCGTAAGCAATTCTATTTAGCTTTTCAATTGCAGCATCACCTTTGTGTATTCCCTGTTCAAAAGAATCCAGGATAACCTCGCCGCTGTTAACATCCGTTATCGAAGAATAAAAGCCCGTGCGGTCCGCATATTCGTAGTTAAGATAGAGATTCCATGACCATATAACCTGTTCTTCCAGCTGTCCGTCAGCGTTATCACCATGATAATCAATGTTTGCTGTTGTGAACGGCAGATTGAAACGCAGGTTATAGTCATCTATCTTGTTCCTGGTAAAAATAACAAATGCGGTCGAAAATGCCAGTAGCACAACAATGCAGAATATTGTTCCGTATCTTATATATTGTTTTTTCATTTTTCTTCCTCATAAGCATCCATTAAGAACCAGAAAGTCGTTCCTTTTGAGCCGCTGGAACATCCGCATTTTGCATTATGTGCATCGAGTATGCTCCTGACGACTGAAAGCCCTACTCCGCTGCTTTCATACTGTCCGGACTTTTCCTTGCCGGAGTTATAAAGAACGTCCCATACTTTTTCCAGATCGGCTTTGTCGATTCCCGCACCGTCATTCGTGATGCTGAACTCTATTCCGTTTCCGTACTTTTTCAAATTGATCCTGATAGTGTGTTCACAATACTTGATGGCGTTTGACATAAAGTTATTTATAACGATGTACATCATCTCGAGATCGGCATTTACAGTATATGTTTCTGCTCTTCCATCTGTCTCGATCACCATATCGATATCCTTTTTCAATATCGATTCCAAATTCCTTTTCTTAATGTTTTTGGCAAGGAGCACGAGATCAACATCCTCACGGTTAAGCTTAACGCTGCCACCATGGATCTTGGACAGTTCGAGAAGCCTTGTTACCAGAGATGACATGTGGTCGACTTCAGATATGATCTTTTCCGAATACTCGGGGCGCTTTTCTTCATCTGCGTTTTCCCATTTGTCCAGATATTCTCTGGTAACAGAAAGAGGTCCCTGAAGGTCGTAAGCTATGCCCTTCGTAAGTTTTTCGCTCCTTAATTCAAACCTCTTCTGATTAAGGTAGAGCTTTCTTACTGCATAAATGATCAAAACTTCCACGATAACGAGTGCCAGAACGGACAATATATAAACCGGCAAATTTTCTCTTAAAACGATACGGAGCGGATATGTTACGAAATAATAAGTAATAAGATAATGTCCGCTATCGTAATCCAGGATTACCGAAGCAGTCGTAGTGAAAATCCCTTCACTGACATTATGGCCGGCTGGAACTTTTCCGTTTAAGAGCTTATTAACATATGCATCGCTAAGTCTGTGAGCCTTTTGGTTTATTCTGGAATTCCCGCCTAAAGAATAATACTCGATCTCATCGAGCCTTACGATCCACTCTTCATATGGAACGCTTTTCTCTTCATTGACAACTTCGGGTGCAGCAATGTTTAATGTCCTGACCTTTTCATCAGAAGTAAAAGTAAATGTGCCTCCATATACAAATGTATCATCGCATCTTGCGCCGGTTATACTGATTTTATTAACTCCAGGGAAGCGTAAGTTTGAAGCGTCGTCCTTTGACAGTGTAAGCGGCTCTTCAAAAAACATAACTCTGGAGTCACCTGGAGCCAGCTGAGTCGTCTTCGCTTCATATCTCTCATCGGAATTCTCAATGACTTCAGTTTCAATCTCGCCATAATACCAGATCTTCAGAAAATCCTGTGACTCAAACAATACCCTGCCGTTATTTTCAGTATCAACTACAGAAGAGTAAAAACCAACATCCTCACCAACGTAAGACAGGAATTCCCATGTGTTGACAGCATTATGCGAGAGTGTTTCCGGGGTTCCGGATCTGATACCACCCATTAATGTTTCAGGAAAAAGAGCAATGTTACTAATACCGTTATTAATTTCATCGATCTTTTTCTTTGTATAAAACGACATCAATACCGAGAAGATCACAAGTGCCAAAACACAGTAAACTAAGCCGAATACCAAATAATTCTTTTTCATCTTCTTTGTTCCTTTCCACGACATCCGTCTTTTGTCATCGTGAGTATAGAAAAAAGATGTGACTTCTTTATGACCATACAAATCACAACCTGAACCTGACGAAATCCGGGCACGGTATTGTTCGTTGTTCACAAATGAACCAATAGTGATTAAATGATTATATCAAAAATACAGAGATGCCTTTTTGGGACTTAGATTTCAACAAGGCTGCAGGCGCTGCACAGAACAGTATTTCAGAACTTAATTATTCCCGGCATTCCCGCTCCGGTCAGGAGACTTTTTCGCGGCAGGCGCCTTTTTTCTCTTGATATGATTTCCGACGATCTCTGATACATCCGTAATCGTAACAAACGCAGATACGTCCGCATCGTTTATGATCTTCTTTATGGCAGGCACTTCGACTCTTGTTATGACGCAGTAGAGCACGGTCTTCTTGCCGTTGCTGACCATTCCTTTTCCCTCCATCTGCGTGCATGTCCTTCCGAGCTGGGAATAGATCTTGTCGGCAATAACCTTACCGTGATCGGTGATGATCATGACGGACTTACCCTGCTCCATTCCGTTCTCGACGAAGTCGATTATCTTCGATGTGATGAAGTATGTGAGAAGCGAATAGAGCGCTCTGTCAGGTCCGAAAAGGAGTCCTGCAACACCATAGATAATGATGTTGAAGAAAAGCACTATCTGACCTACCGAGAATTCCGTCTTCTGGGAAAGGAGCATGGCAACGATCTCGGTACCGTCAAGACATCCGCCGTGCCTTAAGATGAGTCCCACACCGACGCCAAGTAGAACGCCGCCGAATACGACTACGAGGATCTCCTGGTTCGTAACTTCCTTCATGTCCTCGAATACACCGAGAAAGATCGAGAATATGATCATCGCATAAATGGCTTTTACGAGAAACCTTATTCCGAGTCTCTTAAAGCCCAGTATCATGAACGGAATATTCAGTGCAATCGTAAGCACGCCGAGAGGCCATCCGGACAGCTGGCTGATGATCATCGAGATACCGACCACACCGCCGTCAAGGATGGTAAACGGAACGAGGAATTCCTCAAGCGCAAAAGCGGCAATGACAGCACCAACAGTTATCATGAAAAGGGGCGCTATCCACTGCTTGAATATGTAGTTAAACGTTTTCGGTCTTGCTTTTGTTTTCGCTTTGGGGGCCGGCATAATACACCTGATTTTAAGGTTTAAGGGGCGTCGCTTTCGACGCCCCCTTTAGTAAACTTCTTATTTCTGACGGTTGAAGTTGATCAGACAACCGTCGAGGATTATCTGGCGCTCACGGTCGGTGAGGTCACCTAACGTCAGCGTAAACTCCTTGGTCTCATTGCCTTTGATGGCAATCGCCTTGATCGTATCAGCCTTTGTCTCAACTGCAGTTCTGATGCCCGGGAAAAGGATGTAGTCGAGGTTTGCAAACGGCAGGTCACCCTTTTCGATGATGAAAGGCAGCATACCCCAGTTGATGAGGTTGGATCTGTATCTCTTTGTTGCGTACTCGTTAGCGATGTTTGCCCATCCGCCAAGTACTTTCTGGCAGGAAGCAGCCTGCTCTCTTGCAGAACCGTCACCGGGCTTAACAGCGAAAATAACGGAACCGAAGCCGATTGCCTTTGTATCGCCGTGCTCGAAAGAAATGAGGCTCTTAACTACCTGCATTACATCGTGGAGGCCCTCAACTGCTTCGCAGGGCTTCTCGCCTGCAACGAGTGCTGTCTCAGCCTTCTGGATGTTCTTTGCGCGTCCTACGTACTCAGGGTCCTTTCTGGAGAGTGTGAACTCTGCAAGGCCAAGAGGATTGGATCTATAAGAAGATGTCTCGCCTGAAGGAATGAGCTCATCCGTTGTGGTAACGGGATCATGGATCTCGGATACGACCTGGAGAACGAGGTTCTCAGGGAGTGCTTCCATCTTCGGCCAGTCCTTGATGTTAGGTCCGAACTGGATCTCCGTGGAAGGATCTGCAACGCCCTTGGAATCGAAGACTCTGTTGGCGTAGATCTTTGAATCGAATGTGTAAGCGTAGTTATTAAGCTCGCCCGTGAACTCTGTCGCAGGTGTGAGAACGCCCTTGTTTGCTGCTGTTGCTGCGATGGATCTTGCGTCCATGAGAGCAACGGAAGAGATCTGTCCGCTCTGAACCTTTGAACCTTCTCTGTTCGGGAAGTTTCTTGTGGAGTGACGGATGGAGAATGCATTGTTTGCAGGTGTATCACCGGCACCGAAGCAAGGTCCGCAGAATGCTGTCTTAAGGATAGCACCTGTCTCAAGGAGTGTTGCTGCAACGCCGTTCTTTACGAGCTCCATGTAGATAGGTGTTGATGCAGGATAGATGGACATCGTGAATTTGTCGGAACCGATGTACTTGCCCTTCATGATGTCAGCTGCAGCACAGATATTCTCGAATCCGCCGCCAGCGCATCCTGCGATGATTCCCTGATCGACAAGTAGCTTGCCGTCTACGATCTTATTCTGGAGTGAATACTCGATCTTGTCGCCGAAAGAAACCTTTGCTCTCTCCTCTGTCTCCTTGATCATCTGCTCGAGATTTGCATTAACATACTCGATCTCGTAAGCGATGGAAGGATGGAAAGGCATTGCGATCATAGGCTTGATCGTTGAGAGGTCAACGATGACAGCACCATCGTAATATGTAACGTCAGCAGGTGCGAGCTTCTTGTAGTCGCCCTTTCTGCCGTGGATATCGAAGAACTGCTCTGTCTTCTCATCTGTCTGCCAGATTGAAGAAAGGCATGTCGTCTCTGTTGTCATTACGTCGATGCCGATCCTGAAGTCAGTTGAAAGGCTTGCAACACCGGGGCCTACGAACTCCATAACCTTGTTCTTTACATAGCCGGAGTTGAATACCTTGCCGATGATAGCAAGAGCAACGTCCTGAGGACCTACGCCCTTCATCGGCTCACCTGTAAGATAGATGGCGATTACGTCGGGCATCTTGATGTCATATGTCTGTGAGAGGAGCTGCTTTACGAGCTCAGGACCGCCCTCACCCATAGCCATGGTACCGAGTGCACCGTAACGTGTGTGTGAGTCGGAGCCAAGGATCATGCCGCCGCATGTAGCGAGCATCTCTCTTGCATACTGGTGAATAACCGCCTGATGAGGAGGTACATAGATTCCGCCGTACTTCTTGGCAGCAGTAAGACCGAACATGTGGTCATCCTCATTGATAGTTCCGCCTACTGCACAAAGTGAGTTGTGGCAGTTTGTAAGAACATAAGGAATCGGGAACTTCTCCAAGCCTGAAGCCCTTGCCGTCTGGATGATACCGACATAAGTAATATCGTGTGAAGTCAGCTTATCGAACTTGATCTTGAGCTGCTCCATGTTGTCTGATGTGTTGTGATCTTTCAGGATACCGTAAGCAATGGTGCCCTGCTTTGCAGCAATCTTGTCTGCAGCCTTGCCGCTCTTAGCAGCTAATGCTTCTGCTGCGTTACCGGAATCTTCGATGAGTTCAACGCCGTTTAATAACCAAGCGCCGTTTTCGAGTGTTGAAATCATAGCATCTACCTCTTTATTAATAAATTCGCGCATTATTATAACACGCGATCGAGCAACTTGCTTGCGGAAGTGAGCAATATCAGTCCGGAGCTTGCTCCAGGACTGAAAAATCGCGAACTTACGCAAAGTAAGGGTTGCGAGATAAGTGTTTCACGGAGCGAAGCGGAGTATAGCAAACGTTAATCCTATACAGCAAACCCTTTTTCACTCTCTAATAGAATAGACAAATCATTGTCATAATTTACGGCATATAAGATTTAAAATTTTACTTGAAATCCAGTCGCACAAATAAACAAACGGCGTAATTATCAAAAACGCCCAAATCATGACCAATAATGCATACTTAGGTAAATAAAGAATAAACTGCAATTCCGAAGTGTTCACAAAAAACAAACCACTTAACAGCCAATAAAATATAGAATGCTTTCCAATATATGGAATAACAAATTTACTCTTCCATCTAATACTGTCATAGATCAAAAGAAACGGAACTATAAAGATTGGTGAATAAACAGTATCCGAAATAGGATAAAAGTTAAATAATCCTCTAAAACCGATCACACAGAAACAACAAACAAATGATACCAAAATAAGAAGCCATTTAGGAATTCTCTCCGTTTTCTTTCTTATCCATCCGTAAATATCGTATTTGGCAAAAATAAGACCCATTGAAAACACTGGCAAACGCAAAAACACCTGGCTGATAGTACTCAACAAATACCAGATGATATTTTCATAGTAAAAATCACAATTATATTTACTGAGCAAAATGCCTATAACAGTCGGAACAACAATAAATAAAGCTATATCAAGCAAAATATTTCTTTTTATTCGGTTTTCAATACACTTTATAACCGGCGCCAATAGTATTAAACACATATAAAGCTTAATGTACCAACTAAAACTAACATATAATATCCTGTCATCATTTATTAATGTAAAAAGGTTGTCAAACAAGTATTGGGGGACAAATTTACCGGCAAAGCACAGATAGAAAATTGTTAATGCCATTACAGTCCAATATGGAATAAATAGTTTTACTAATCTTTTCAAAATATATGTTTTAGAATTTTTACGAGAGAAATATGATTTATATATTCCATACCCTGTACAAAAGAGAAAAATAGATATGCAAATCTTCAATGATTCACAATAAAACGCAAACAATTCCGGGAAAAGTGAAATCCACTCATTTTGAGGTAACTTCAAATGCGAATTACAGCCAAAAAAGTGATGAAAAAACATAAAAATCAAAGCAACTGCTTTAAGATGATTCGTTTTTTCAGATGAAATTCCATACTCATTCATATGTGATAAATCATTTGATCCACTCGTATTCACAAAACCATTCTCCATTAATCATTATTGAGATTATAGCAATTATTAAACCCAAATATAAAATAATGTCTTAATCAAATTGTCTGATCGGTGCATGCTCCATAACTGAACATATGCGAACTTACGCAAAGTAAGGGTTGCGAGATAAGTGTTTCACGGAGCGAAGCGGAATATAACAAACTTATGAGCAACTTGCTTGATTACATAAAAAAGCTGTCTCTACAGCATTAGCTATTGAGACAGCCACTGAATTATTTAAAGAAAACAATGTCTTTTATTTCATCAGAGAGTACGGCGATACAAGTCCTAAATCCTTACAGATATATGCAATGCTTGTCTTATCATTATCAGATGCGGTAATTCCATATACATAGATTACCTCGTTTCCCTTAATATAAATGCCATGAACAATATAATATGAAATTCCTTCAGAACTTCCTGTTTCCTCTGCACAAATAGTGTAAGTCCAGCCTTTGCTCTTTCCCGTTGAAGAATCATCATGGTTTGAATACATAGGAGCGATACTCTCATAAATTTGCTCAGCAGCATCTTTGTCTTCCGCGGTCATTTGATATACACAATTAAGATAGTTTGCTGCATCGGGTTCATCTCTGGTTACATCAGCTTCAACGCACATTTTAAACTCGTTTACGCCTTCAAAACGCTCTCCCACCAGTGATTCGGTCAGCGCCTTGATTTGTTTACTGTCTTTCGAGGTGTAATAGACTGCGCCATTCTCATTTCCACCCCATACGCCAATAGCATTTTCCGCGTTTTCCGCCTCTGTCATGCCGTATTTCTCAGCTTAATTCAGAATATCTGCACTTGTGGAACATCCGATAAGACAAGCAACTGACATTACAGCCGCCATTGCTATACACAACAATCTTTTTCTCATATATACAAATCACCTTTATTTCTTTAACGTCATCGGTGACACAAGTCCCAGATCTTTGCAGAAAAACTCAGCGCAATTGTTTTCCTTGACTATGCCACCACTGTTGTTAATGTAGATAACTGTATCTCCCTTTTTATATACACCTATCGCCATTCTACGGGTTTCTGTCCCAATATAGCTTATTAGATATGAATAGCCATTCTTTTCTCCGGAAGAAATAAGATCATATTTAATCCTCTGGCAAAATTCATCATAAAGTTCATCAGCTGTTTTTTCGTCAACTGCAGTGAACATATAGATTTCCGTCATGTAATCAGGTTCGGTCTCACCCTCACGCTTATGGTAATCCATGCAAAGAACACATTCTTTGACAATGTTTTCAGGTGACGGGCTTTCATTTATGAGGTAGCTTGCCCAATACCATTTATTAGCCTCCTCGCTGTCCTTAATATCATAGTAAACTGATGAATAATCTACTTCATCCGGCCTGATCACAGCTATATATTCTGAATATGATTTTGCTTCAGTCATGCCAAACTTCTTCGCCGTTTTGCTGATCGAATCAGAATTAAATGCATCTGAGCATCCGGTCAAAAAAACAACCGTCATTACACCAGCCGCAGCCAGTGACAACAACTTCTTTTTCATAGTCAAATCCTCCCTTATTGGTAAAAACCGGACCCCTCCGGATAACCTTATTCCTGAAAGATATTATAGATTTCCCCGATTTCCCGTTCTATACGAATCGTATGTACAAAATATACAATCCGGTTTTCGAACACAACAGAGGCGGCCAAAAGCGACCGGGTTTAAGATTTTTTAAGTTTATAAGGTGATACTAACCCGAGGGATTTGCAAATGCCTTCAACACAGTCATTTTTCATGGTGGAATAGTAATCACTGCGGATCCAGACGAGCTGGTTGTCCTTAAGATAAACACCGCACGCAAGCTCAACCGTTGAGTTGTCATGCCGGGAATCATCGGGACCGAGATAGCCGATAGTATAAGTTACGCCATTCTTCTTGCCTTCTTCCGGCTTCATGAGTTTGAATGATTTAATTTCTTCCTTATAGAGATTCTCCGCTGTCTTATTATCTTTGAGAGTCAAATAATATATACGGGTTAAGCTGGTACCGTGATCGGAGTTTTCCCCTATGCTCTCATTGACTATTACGCATCCTTTCACATCTTCAACAGAAAGGTTTTCATCAAACGAGCTTTTCAGGTACTGGACTATTTGTAAATTCTCCACGTCGTAATAAAACGCTTTAGTCTCACCGGGCTCTGCCTTGATTCGGGTGAGTTCTTGAGTATCCTCAAGTTCTTTCAAACCATTCTTCTTTGCTGCGTTTATGAAAGAATCCTTAGAGAAATCACCGGAACAACCGGCCAGACATACCACAGTCATAACAACTGCCATTACAACTGAAAACAGTTTTTTCTTCACATATACCCCCGTTAATCAATGCGTATTCCAATCCCCCGGGAACACCTTTTCCTGTACAATATTATAGGCAATTCAGATAACTGTATTCAATACATTGCTGATATATTAAACAATCACAAAAATGACACAGGGGCTCCACCACGTGAGCCCCTGCGTTGTTCAAAGTTCAAAGCAATTGCTTGCCTTTTATTTCTTGAGTCTTGCCTCGAGAGCAGCCTTCTGATCCTCGTAGCCTGGCTTGCCGAGAAGAGCGAACATATTCTTCTTGTAAGCCTCAACACCGGGCTGGTTGAAAGGATTTACGGCGAGGAGGTAACCTGAGATGCCGCAAGCCTTCTCGAAGAAGTAGATGAGCTCACCAAGAGAGTAAGCTGTCTGGTCGGGCATGTGGATCAGGAGGTTCGGAACCTTACCATCAACGTGAGCAAGGATAGTGCCCTGCATTGCCTTTGCGTTAACTTCGTTCATATCCATGCCGGAGAGGAAGTTAAGACCGTCGAGATTTGTCTTGTCGTTGGGGATCTCGAAAGATCTTCTGGGCTGGTCGATCTGAACGACTGTCTCATACATGATCCTTGCACCGTCCTGGATGAACTGACCCATGGAGTGAAGGTCTGTCGTGTTATCAACGCCTGCCGGGAAGATACCCCTTCTGTCCTTACCCTCGGACTCACCGTAAAGCTGCTTCCACCACTCTGTCATGAAGTGGAAAGAAGGCTCGTAATTGACCATAACCTCTGTCGAATATCCGGAACGGAGCAGGCAGTTACGTACTGCTGCATACTGATAGCACGGATTCTCGGAAAGAGGGAGCTTCTTGTAAGCCTTGGAAGCATCTCGAGCGCCCTTCATGAGTTCCTTGATGTCGATGCCAGCAACGGCGATGGGAAGGAGGCCTACGGCTGTGAGAACGGAGAATCTTCCGCCTACGTCGTCAGGTACTACGAAGCTCTCATATCCTTCCTTGTCAGCAAGGCCCTTCAGAGCACCCTTTGCCTTATCTGTTGTGGCATAGATTCTCTCCTTTGCACCCTTCTTGCCGTACTTATTCTCCATGTAAGCACGGAGGATACGGAAAGCGATGGCAGGCTCTGTTGTTGTGCCTGACTTGGAGATGATGTTGAGGGAGATATCCTTGCCTTCGATGATGTCCATCATGTCAGCAAGATATGTGGCGCTGATCGAGTTGCCGCAGAAAAGGATGAGCGGGCTCTTTCTTACCTTCTTTGTAGCAGCAGAAGCAAAGGAGTGACCGAGAAGCTCGATAACTGCACGTGCTCCGAGATAGGATCCTCCGATACCGATAACGATAAGTACATCGGAATCTCTTCTGATCTTTGAAGCTGCCTTTGTGATGCGCTTGAATTCGTCTTTGTCATAGTTTGTAGGGAGGTCGAGCCAGCCGAGGAAATCATTTCCGGGACCGTTCTTCTTGTGAAGCATATCAGAAGCGGCTTTGACCTGGGGTTCCATTCTTGCGACCGCCTCTTCACCGCCGATAAAATCGAGGGCGTTCTGGTAATCAAATGTAATCATCTTACTGTTCTCCTTAAGGGTTAATTCAAAAATCATACAGAGTATACACCCGTAAAAATCGATTTTCGAGTATAATTAAGTCAGGATTTTATTATATTTGGCAAGGATTATACGATGTCTGACATATCGATCGCTGAAAGCAAGATTCAAATACTCTATCTGGTCGACAAAGCTCCGGGCGTAAGCTACCATCTCCTCAGGGAAAAGTGCATGGAGCTTCTTTATTCAGATTTCTTTACATTCAGCAGAGCTTATGATGAGCTGATCGCCGGAAATCTTATGGATAAGCGCAAGTCAGGCGATTTCACGGGTGAAGCCATCGGCTCTACCGAGAACCTTACTATAACCGACGGCGGGAAAGCCGTATTAAACGACCTTATCTCATCCCTCAGCGCTCCCCTGCTCGCCCGTCTTGACGAGACATCCGGCGAGATAAAGAGTGCCATGGCAGAAAATTCAGTAAGTTCGGCATCCATTGAACCTACGGAAGACAACAGATTCCGCGTGATCCTGAGCTATACGGGCGACGAAAAGCCTTTTACGGCCACCATTACCGTAGAAGACGAGAAGACAGCAAAAATGCTCTGCCAAAAGTGGAAGAACACCTGTTCCAAAGCATCAGAAGAACTGATCAGGCTCATCAGCGAAGGCTGATGCAATAATTCCCAAGCAACTGAATCATTCATTTCTTAAGGCTTTTCGGCCTTAGTTTTATTTTGCGTCTATCTCAACGATAAGGAATTCTCCGGGCTGGAGAATATGGCGGATGTGCTCATATCTCATCTTACGCTCGTTTATGAGCCTGCCTTCTTCGTCGTAGCGTCTTACTATGCTGTCGGAACGTCCGAGCTTGTTGTCGTTGATAAGGAAGCTCTGCTGCGTGGTGGTCGGGTTGGAGATAACAAGATATGACTTGCCTCCCTTGTTGTAGCATGCAGATGTGATATTGGACATAAACTGTTCGACGCTGACCGGAACATCCTTATCAAGCGGCTCCTTTATGTCGATATAAAGCTCGTCGTATCCCGCAAATCCGGTGGTAAGCGAAGAAACAGTCATCATGTTTACGAATTCCCTGTCTTTAACGAAAATGCCGCTCCCCGTATATGATGAAGGTACGAAGTTGACCGAGGCGTCGAAAAGGAACATCTCGGCAAAATCGGCTTCCTGGGTCATTATCGCCGATACTATCTTTCCGCAGTTGCTGCCATCGGTATCTAATACGTAGATATACTCACCGACATTGTTGCCGGAAACGATATGGGGTGTCTGATACTGCGCTATGACATAACTGGTGTTGATATTGTCGATATAAGTTGCCGAGCTGTCGTTGGCGGTCAGCCTGACAGCCATCGTATGGTTGTCGGCATCAGACATCATGGAACCGCCGCTGTATTCCATGCCGTCAAGGAATACGGTCTTATCCTTGATGTCACTGAAATACTCTGACTGCGTAAACATCGAGATAACGTAATTCACATAAGAAGATTTCTGCAGGTCGCTCTTAAAGACCTTGCTGCTGTCGCTGATCTCAATGTAGAATCTCGTAAACTGTCTGCTCCAGGGCAAAGCTGTGCCGTTCTCGATCCTTCTTCCGCCGTATTCGGACGTCATGGAACCGCACATATACTCAAGGAGTTTGTCTACATCGCCCTGATTCACATATGGTCCTATAACGAGCCAGGGTGACGAATTGCACTTTTTTACGAGTCTGAAACAGTCCTCCAAAGAAGCGGTTACAGACTGTCCTGCATAAGAAGGAACGACTTCGGCGTCGGAAACTCCTGTTACGGATCTGCTCGTCGTTCCTGTAAGAGCCCTCGATACGGAATCCTCGCTCATGAGATATAGCGATGTCTCAGCAAAACCGTCGCATCCGATGTTGAGGTTGTTGAGCCTTACCGCGGAAGGATTTCCGGATGCCAGAGTGTCAGCATAATACTGCGGTATCCCGGCAGAATCATAATTGTCAGGACCCAGATAGATGTCATCGATCAGGATCGAGCCGGAGCCTTCAAAGGCAATATTCAGGCTTATCTCGGAATCATCGGTCATCTGATCGGTTACAGCGAAAACATAACTGAAATATTTATAATTTCCTCCGACCTGGGTAAGTTCGAAGCCGTATCTTCCGAACTCCTCTCCCTCAACCCAGCAATAAACCTTATCCGGCGCATTGTCGGACATCGCATAAAGGCTTAAGCGGTAGAATGTTCCCGGGATAAAGTTATCCGCAGCGGTTCCCTGAAGTTTCTGTGTCATGGCATGAACACCGGTACCGCTTCCGGACAATCTGGCGCCGTTCTTTCCGCTGTATGATCTGTCTGAAACTATTACCGCGGTGCCTCTGCCGTATATATCCCATGCTGAAGTATCAGAAACCGACCAGTCATCGCCTTCGTCGACGGCTGCGCTCACCGATCCGCTCGCGGCTTTCTGGGAGTGGCCGATTATCAGGATATCGTCGGCTATAACATCGACACCTTCAAGTTTTCCTTCGAGTGCAAGTTCCGAGAGGATCTGTGATCTGTAGATCTCCTTGCCCGAATCGTAATAGACCTTGTCTCCTGAAACTCCGATTATCTTCTCTATGACTACGTTTTCGGATGTGATCGCCGCGGTGTTGCCTGTGAGGAGATTTACCGCAAATGCTTTCCTGTCCGCAGTTCCCACGATAATGAGTCCTGTATCCGTAAGATATGCGCTGCTGATTTCCGCACCGGTGGACTTAGCTATCTCATTTTTCTCCAGAATAAATCCCTGCTCACCGGAACTGACGATCACGGCTCTTGAGCGGTTTACTACGAAGCAGTATCTGCCGTCCGAAGCACAGGCTTCAGGCTTTTCATCTTCCGTGAGCCATTCTTCCTGACCGACCGGTTCAAAGACCATGCCGTTCGTTGATGAATAGATATTTCCCTCAATGTCCGTCGCCATCAGTCTCTTTCCGTCAGAAACAAAAGCCGTCGCATTTGAGTTCGGGAGCGAAGAAAGAGCTGCTCTGCCGTTCATCACCGATATCACCGTTCCGTCTGTGTAGCAAACGGCAAATGCCTGTCCGGTGCTTCCGATGCCGCAAAGAACGGTATCGGGATCGTCAAAAACAGGAGAATAGACAAGAACAAGATTCCTGCCGTCCTGAGAAGTATAGATCGAACCTGAAAGCGTTACCGCGATGATGCCGGAATCGTTTGACGCGATCTTTGCAAAACGCTCGTCACTCTCCACGACACCTGTCAACTGACTGTTCGTAACATCGTAGATGAGTCTTCCGTTCTCAGTCAGGGCCACTGCGGTGTTGCCGAAGAAAGCCATCTCACTGATGCGGTCCTCATCCCAGAGATCCTTTGCATCGATTATCGGGCTTACGACACCGAGTTTCGCAGGCTTAAAACCCGTGACCTTTCCGGTGAACTTCTCGCTCATGACACGCTCACTGTCGATGGATATGATGCGGGCCGTATCTCCGCTGCAGGATGCCGTATCGTAACCGGCTGCCGCAACGGCATCAGGCGTCAGGAAGACGCTGTTCTCGGATGCGCCTGCCAGAAGCATGCTCGTATAATCCGTCGAACTCTCGAAAGATGCGTCCCTGACGATATTGATATTCGGGATGACATCGCAGTTTATGCCGACACCGCCGTACGTGTCGCCCGCCTTGTCTGAAGTTATCGCTATCTCGCAGAGCTCCGATCTTAAGCCGAATATTCCGACATAACTCAACACTATAACGGCCATGACCATTACAACGGCGACCACGACCATTCCGGCCGCAAATCTTGTCTTCCTGGTGATACCGAACATCAGACGGGCATGCTTCTTCATTTCTGCACCTCTATTCCGTCAGCTTCGGTTATAGCCGGCATATCGTTTCCGGCTTCATTTCCGGTTTTGCTCTCAGCATTGATCTCATTAACGGTTTCAGCATCGTCTGCCTTCTGCCCTTTTTCTTCTTCCGTCTGCTTCGCATTCTTTCTCTTCACATTGACCAGATATGCAAAAGCCAGTACGGCAACAGGCATGAAGATCATTGAGGAAGTATTGATACCCGATGAAATGGCAGACCTTATGTTGTCGGGAACATTGAACGTCTCGATCATCATGAAATTAGCAATGCCGGAACCGAAGATATTGAATACCATGTGAAGTATTACCGGCGCGATCAGGCTGTCAGTCAGATAATAGCAAGCGGCTATTATGATGCCGCAGACGATAGCATAGCCGATGTGTACCGACAGACCGTGCATGATGCCGAATCCTAAAGCGCTCAGAAGGACAGATACCCACGGTCTGAACCCTTTTCTGAGGTTCCCGAAAACAACGCCTCTGAAAGTCATCTCCTCGGATACGGGGACGATAAAACAAAGCGTAATGACATAAAGCAGTTTATCCCAGATGGGTACCACTGTCTGGGAAACAGAAGCAAATCTGTTAGTACTCTCTCGATAATCCGCGACCGCTTCCTTGAGCGACTCAAGATATACGGAGATCCTGTCTGCAACAATAATGTAGAGCATAACGAATCCCAGCATGCCGAGAGCCACTATGATCAGCGCCGCAACCTGGTCTGCAGTAAGCCCGGCCATCTTGAAGAGAGGCTCTTTCTTAGCCGAACTCAGCTTGTTCACGATGAACATGACAATAATGACGCCGATCGAAACCAGAAAATTGGACGTTCCTTTGTAAACACTCCGGTCTATGTTAAGGAAGATAAGCGCATAGAGCACGACATAATCGACGGCAAGAAAAAGGACCAGCCCTAAGGCGGCCTTAAGTATTGCTTCGACCCTGATCCAAGCCTTTCCCCAAAAAGTCATCTTTACTTCTGATCTCCGGAAGAAACTCCGTTCTTTGCCCTGGTCTCCGGAGCCTGAGCCCCGTAATATCTTCTCATGAAGAATACAAAGGCCTTTTCAAGCTCTTCGCCGTCTTTGATCGAATAATAGACTCTCTCTCCGTTATCTCCGATAGCCGTGCGCATGATGACAAGTTCGGGCTTCGTGTGGCTTCCGTCATCAGGCACATAGTTGTACATGACGACATACTCGGTCTTCATGAGAGTGAAAGAATCAATGCGCGACATATAGTAATCCTTCTTGCTGTAAGGATCGCGCATGACTATGAGCTCATCACTCCGGCTCTCTTTAAGATGCTCGCCCGCGAGCTTGGCCTTGCGGTCCTTCTCGAGAGCGATCTTTTTCTTAAAGCCGGTGGGCTTGTTACTCGTCTTCTGATTCTTCATCGTCGCCGTAAAGCTCTTCGCAGAGCTTGTCATAATAATCGTAGATAACGTCAGCTTCCTTGTCGACGATATTCTCGAGCAGGACCTCGCCGCCCTTGTCGACAAAACGCATTATGACGTACTCAGCCTCTTCCTCATCACCTTCAGACTGGATGATAAGTACAACATAGGTCTTTCCGTTGAAGAGAAACGTGCTCTCGACAACTGCATTTGTTGTCTCGCCTGTAACCTCATCCTTGAGTTCTATAACTCTGTCACCCTCATCGTCCAACTGTGCGATCGCATCTATCAGCTCGTCCTTGGGTCCGATCTCGGGATTAAGATTGTTATCGTCAGCCATAAGTATTCTCCTTGAATGTAAAACTTTGCTATTATCGCTAAAATTATAATATTTTATTATAACAAACTATCGAGCAACTTGCTTGCAAGGGTTGCGAGTTGTTTGTTATATAGTGAGCGAAGCGAAACTAATATAACAAACTATCGAGCAACTTGCTTGCAAGGGTTGCGAGTTGTTTGTTATATTGCGGGCGCAGCACGCAACTATAGCATATTAAGGTAATCTTGGAGGATTATCTCTGCCGCCACCTGGTCTATTACCGCCTTCTGTTTCTTGGCCTTTATGTTGCTCTCGTGAAGATATCTCGAAGCGAGGACCGTCGTATAGCGTTCATCCTTGTATACAGGCTCTATCCCGCACAATCCGGCAAGAGCCTTTCCGAATTCCTCAGCCTTTTCCTGCGTTTCGGACCTGGTGCCGTCTGTCCTTGCCGGCCTTCCGATGACGATGGCGTTAACGCCCATTTCCTTTATGATCTCGCATATCCTGTTCAAGGCCCACTCGGGATCAGTGCCGTTCCAGTTAACAGTCTCGATTCCCTTGGCTATGACTCTCAGTTCATCGGATACCGCGACGCCTATGTGCCTGGTACCGAAATCTATACCCATTACTCTACCCTTTTCTTTTCCCATGGATCCTGTCTCCGTCACTTTCCAAAAAATAAGGCGGCATAAGCCGCCGGTTCCGCTTATCAACGGTATCTTAAACTATCTCAGAGTCTGGAGCAATAATCGTTGATGATAACCTCAAGGAGCTCGTCTCTGTCAATACGCTTGATGAGACCTCTGGCTCCCTTATAGTTGGTGATATAAGTCGGATCGCCGGAAATAAAATATCCGACCAGCTGATTGATGGGGTTATAACCCTTCTCCTTCAGAGCGCTCAAAACATACGACATCAGCGCATGTACATCAGCCGTTCTATCACCGGATAAATCAAACTTGCATGTATTGCTGTCCACAAAAACCTCCAAACGAAGTATCTTTCGATGTATTCATTTTATCACAGTGGTTGTTAAATTTAATTAAGATTTGATAAATTTGGGGACAATACTGCTTATTTTGGCGATTCTGCTACATTAAACGGACTTATCAACGTCGAAATGACACCAGACTCACATTCAGGTATTCACCTGCATAATGCAGTTTCCGTCTTCCGCGCCGCTGATAACGCCCTTCAGGATCGAACCGCGCTCACAAATGCCCGGACCGCCATTCAAAGTCACGTAAGTCTTTATATAGTTCGCCGTGTAGCCTTCCGCGATCAACACACCGTCTTTCTCTTCGATCTTCTCGGCAAGGACTTCAGCAGGCTTGCCGGTCATTCCGACAGCAAACTCAGAAGCAAGCCTGTCGGACAGTTCGATCAAACGCTTTGCACGCTCTTTACGCACGGACATATCGATCTGCGGCATGTCAGCCGCCTTCGTGCCTTCGCGCACCGAATACGGGAAAACGTGTATCTTCGCAAACCTGAGTTTTTCGGCATAAGACATTGTCTCCGAAAATTCCTCTTCGGTCTCTCCGGGGAACCCTGTGATGATATCAGTCGTAAGCGACATGTCAGGGAATTCGGCTCTTAAGGCCTTTACCCTTTCTTCGTATTCAGCCGTCGTATACTTCCTGTTCATACGCTTTAAGACAGTGTCTGAACCTGACTGGAGCGAGAGATGGAAGTGCGGGCAAAGATGTTTAAGTTCCTTAAGACCGCTGATGAATTCAGGTGTCATGGACTTGGGTTCCAGTGAGCCGAGTCTTAATCTCTCAAGACCTTCTATGACATCGATCTTCTTCAAAAGATCCAAAAGGGCAGTTATGTCTCTTCCCTGGTCCTTGCCGTAAGAACAAAGGTGGATGCCGGAGACGATTATCTCCTTAAAGCCGTTCTCTACAAGATACTCTGCTTCCCTGATGCATGACTCTTCAGAACGAGAGACGACCCTGCCCCTTGCATAAGGGATAACACAGTATGTGCAGAAGTTGTTGCAGCCGTCTTCTATCTTTATGAAAGCCCTGGTTCCTTCAGGAGATAAGACTGTGCCGAAATCGTGATAAGTATCGGTCTTGCTGACTTCAGGCCTTGTGTGGCTCGTAACGTGCGTTAACTCTTTGTTTTCGCGAGCTGCCAGGAACTCTTCGACCTTTGCTACGACAGTATTCTTGTCCCTGGTTCCGATGACAATGTCGGCTGCAACATTACCGTTTTTTAACTCCGATGCACATCCCATCGCAACGATAACAGCATTGGGATTGTTCTTTGCCATTCTCCTTAACATCTGGGACGACTTTCTGTCGGCTTCGCCTGTAACCGAACACGTATTTACGATGCATACGTCAGCCTCCTCCGGCGACGACACATTCTCGTGCCCATTATCAAGAAACAGGCGCCTCGCGGCGTCTGTCTCATATTGGTTAACTCTGCATCCTAATGTAAGAAAGTAGACTTTCATTACTGTCTGATCTTGATGTGGGTTTCCCTGAGCTGCTGCTCTGTTACTTCGCCGGGAGCGCCGCAGAGGAGATCCTGTGCATTACCGTTCATCGGGAATGCGATGACTTCTCTGATGTTCTCCTCGCCTCTTAAGATCATGATCATACGGTCAACGCCCGGAGCCATGCCGGCGTGCGGCGGAGCGCCGAACTGGAATGCGCTGTAGAGCGCGCCAAACTTTGTCTTGAGTTCGTCTTCGGAATAACCTGCGATCTCAAAGGCCTTCTTCATGATCTCGAGGTCATGGTTTCTTACTGCGCCGGATGAGAGCTCGATACCGTTGCAGACGATGTCGTACTGGTAAGCGAGGATCTCTTCAGGTTTCTTTGTATTGAGCGCTTCGAGGCCGCCCTGAGGCATGGAGAAAGGATTGTGAGTGAAGATGTACTTCTTTGTCTCTGTATCCCATTCATACATCGGGAAATCGTTGACGAAGCAGAATCTGAAAGCGTTCTTCTCGATGAGGTCGAGTCTTGCGCCCAGTTCGTTTCTGATCTTGCCTGCACACTCGTTTGCGCGTGCCTCGTTGTCAGCGATGAAGAAGATCGTATCGCCTGCCTGGAGGCCTGCAAGATCTTTAAGTTCAGCCTTCATATCATCAGGAATAAACTTGTCGATAGGTCCCTTGTAGCTCATGTCCTCAAGAACTTCGAGGTAGCCTAAGCCGCCCATGCCGAGGTCGTCCTGTGCGAACTTGAGCATCTTCTCGTGCTGGCCCTTTGAAAGCTTTGCGTGAACGTTTATCGCACGTACTGTCTTGCCGTGGAATGCTTTGAATGTGCATCTGGAGAAGAACTCGGTAACATCCTTTATTCTCAAGGGGTTTCTGAGGTCGGGCTTATCTGAACCGAACTCTTCCATAGCCTGCTTGTATGAGATAACGGGATAAGGTGCAGCCGTTACCTGAGCACCCTCGGGTGCGAACTTCTCGAATGTTGCTGTGAGGACTTCCTCACCTGCTCTGAATACATCTTCCTGTGTAGCGAAAGACATCTCGAAGTCTAACTGGTAGAACTCTCCCGGTGATCTGTCTGCTCTTGCATCCTCGTCTCTGAAGCAGGGTGCGATCTGGAAATACTTATCGAAGCCCGATACCATCAGAAGCTGCTTGAACTGCTGAGGAGCCTGAGGCAGAGCATAGAACTTGCCCTTCCACTTTCTTGAAGGAACGATGTAGTCTCTTGCACCCTCCGGTGAAGATGAAGTAAGGATAGGAGTCTGGATCTCCAAAAATCCCATCTCCGTCATCTTCTGTCTGAGGAATGCGATAACATTTGATCTGAAGATGATGTTGTCCTTGACCTTCTGGTTTCTGAGGTCAAGATATCTGTACTTAAGTCTGACATCCTCTCTGATCTCTTTAGATGTCATGATCTCGAAAGGAAGCTGGCTGTAGACCTTACCCAAAACGTCTACAGAATGAGCCTCGAGCTCGATCGTACCTGTGGCGATCTTGGGATTGTATGTTTCCTCATCCCTGTGCTCGATCTTACCCTGGACCGAGATGCACTCTTCCTTTACGAGTCCGTCAAGGAGAGAAGTGTCGCGCATAACGACCTGAAGTGTGCCGTACATGTCTCTCAAGTCAATGAAAGATACGCCGCCGTGGTCTCTGATGTTTTCGATCCATCCGCAGACTCTGAGTTCTGATCCTACGTCCTTCTCTGACAGGGAGCTTATGATCCTGTCTCTGTATTGGTTTGCCATATTCCAATCCTTTCTTTCGGGGAAACAAAAAACGCCCCGAACTTAAATTCCTTTAAGTTCAGGACGAACATAACATGTCCGCGGTGCCACCTGATTTACTCCGCAAAAGCGGAATCTCTTTAAACCGGATTGCTGTTAGAGCTGTTATTCGTCAGTGGCCTCTTTCCGCTCTGCCTTTCAGCCCGGGGGCAAAGCTCTCTGAAGGTGACATACCACGACTACTGGGGTCTCCGTCATCGCATAATGCGTAATACTACATCATTTAAAAGCCGATTGTCAATACAAATAACGGCTGTCAGTTCTTATATCCGCACGTTCCTCTCGTCGGACCGTCATCACCCGATTCATAGTGTGCACGGAACTCCATGTTGATGTCTCTTATCTCGCGCCTGCCTTCGATGTAATCCTGATACATGTCGGCAAGTCCCGCCATGCATCCGTCGCATGAACCGTCGATATAACCTATGGAATCGGCAACTATCTTTTCACGTTCTTCTCTTGTAGTGTCTTTTATCAATAAACTCTTCATCGTCTTCCTCTTCCGCCGCCTCGGCCAGATCTGCCGCCATGAGATTTCGGTCTGCCCGCAAATCCGCCCGAGCCGCTCCTGCCTCCTGTTCCGCCGGACTTTCTGCCATATCCGCCCGGTCTTATCCCGGCAGATCCTTTTCCGCCCTTGCGGCCTTTCTTTACGATCTCTTTTGCCTTCTTGCCGGCATTTGTTTCGCGGTATGTGCGCTCTTCCTCAAAGCCGTACTCAAATGAGAAATCTATCTTGTTTTCTTCAGTGTCGACCTTCTCGACGACGATCGTAACCGGCATTCCGATAGAAAGGATCTTGCCGCCGTGCGCACCTATGGCCCTGTAGCTCCTGTCGTCAAAGATATAGTGGTCATGCAAAGACCTGAAAGGCACGAATCCTTCGACCGTGTTTTCGAGCCTTACAAAGCATCCGCCGTCGATTATTGACGAGATCACGCCGTCGTAGTGTTCGCCGATCCTGTCTGCCATATATTCGCAGATCTTGATGTTGTCGGATGCGCGCTCTGCATCAACGGCATTTCGCTCCATGTCGGAAGAATGCTCGGCAGCGTTATCGACCAGACCCGCGAAATGGCTCCTCGAATTCTCTCCGTGCAGATAACTCTTGATTATCCTGTGAATATACAGATCGGGATAACGTCTGATCGGCGACGTAAAGTGACAGTAGTATTTAGATGCCAGACCGAAATGTCCGAGGCAGTCAGAGCAGTATCTGGCCTTCGCCATAGACCTGAGCAGGAGTTCGTCCAATGCAGGGAGCGCAGTCTTATCGCCGATGGTATCCATGAACCGCTGTACATCGATAGGCTTGATCCTTCCCACGAGCCTTCCCGAAGCACCGAAGAATCTTGCTATGTTCGAGAACCTCGCGATCTTGATCGGGTCGGGATCTTCGTGCACACGGTAAACGAACGGGAAATTGAGGTCAAAGAACTTCTTTGCGATGAATTCGTTTGCGCAGATCATGAAGGATTCGATTATCCCGTTCGTGAAGTTGATCGGGTAAGGCATGATGTCCTTTACGGTACCGTCGTCGTTTAATATGACCTTCGTCTCGGGCATCTCAAAACCGATAGCACCGCGCCTGTCTCTCATGGACTTCAGTATCTCCGCGAGCTCCTTCATGAGAATGAGCATCGGGATTATCTCACCGTATTCCTCGTCGTCCTCAGGCTGAGGATCGGTAAGGATCCTGTAGCACTCTTTATAGCTCATTCTCCTGTCGGATCTGATAACGCTCTCATATACCTCACCGCCATAGATGCCGCCCTCTCTGTCTACCAGCATCTCTGCGGTCATGGCAAGCCTGTCGACGTTGGGATTAAGGCTGCACAATCCGTTTGAAAGCTTCGGCGGGAGCATGGGGATTACTCTGTCAACCAGATATACGGAAGTGCCTCTGGAGAACGCCTCCATATCAAGAGCAGTCCCTTCCTTAACATAGTTTGAGACATCCGCGATGTGCACATACAATCTGAAATTGCCGTTGCGCATTTTCTCTATCGAGATGGCATCGTCCAGATCCTTGGCATCTTCGCCGTCGATTGTTATGGTAAGAAGTTCTCTCTTGTCTTTCCTTCCCTTGACGATCTCATCTGCTATCTGCGACGGATCGGGATTAACGGGCAGCGGCTCGACCTCCTTGATGACCTTTTGCGGGAATTCCTGCGAAAGCCCGAACTGCCTCAACACCGTAAGCATCCTGACATCGTTGTTTCCCGCGTCACCAAGGACTTCGGTAATGGTTCCCCTGCAGTCGCCCCTGTCACAGCTGGGATTCAACACCTCACATACAACGACCATATTAAACGGTGCGCCGTTCAGGTGATTCTTATCGATCTCTATCGCGCCGTAATCGGTGCTCCTGAATGCGGGATCAGGAATTACGACTCCGCCTGTCGGAGTCTGTCTCAGGATGCCGATGACCTGATTCTTTACCTGAAGAGGTCCTCTCGGTGCCATGTCAGCCAGCGTAGGCGGCAATGCAGACTGCTCTTCCTTAGCCTTTATTACACGGTTCCTGCGCCTCTGGGCTGCGCTCATATTCTCGGCAAATGCCGGTCTTTTCTTTTTATCGTCCATCTCGTTATTCCTCATTGTTTTTGTTATATATTACTACTTGCTTATGTTTTTCTCACATTCTACCCCATTATCGGATATTTGATGGCACTTTTCGTGCACACATTGAAAGAGGCCATCCCACAATGCGTAAAACAGCCTCTTCATACTCAGGTTAAGTTAATTCAGATCAAGGATTTGTGCAGTAACCTGACTTATCGAAATTGTAATCCTTACCATCGATCTTCCAGGTCTCATTCTTTGCGTACCATCCGTTCGAATCGCCATACCACCAGCCCTTGGAATCTTTCTTCCAGGAAGCCTTGTAGGTATATGTCCATTTGCCGTCTGCATCAAGGCGGTAGCCGCCGCAGTATTCGTTTGCAGCCATCGTGCCGTTAGTCTTGAAGAAATAGTAAACTCCGCCTATCTCTTTCCAGCCCGTGACCATCGCGCCGGAAGCATCGAAGTAATACCATTTTAACTCTGCCATAAAACCTGAACAAAAAGGGGTTGTCAGTGTGACAACCCCCGGAAAACCGTTTTTGATATTACAATTACCAGGCTCTTGCGATCGAAAGGTAGAGAACGATTGAAACTATAGCGAACAGAACGCTGCAGATGACCGTCCAGGTCTTGAGCTGCTCTTCCAATGTCCTGCCCTTTGCCTTGCTGTAGTATGAATCAGAAGATCCGCCTGCAACTACACCGATACCTCTGTCATTACCTTCCTGAACGAGGAAGAGAACGATAATGGCAAGAGCCAAGATAATATCTATAACACTGAGCACAATATTCATTACTGTCATCTGTCCTGTGCCTCCCTTTACTAATTAAGCCTATGAATAATAACACATGGCTTTTACTTATGCAAACGGCAATTCGTGCCGTTTCCAGCCGAAAAACCGGCAAATATCCTGAACTTACTTCTTAGCGCCTTTTACGAGCTTGCTTATCTCGCTCACTGCAAACGGCAGGATAGCCAAAGGCAGGATGACGAGCCATGCGAGCGGATTGATGGCCACATTATTGAATATGCCGTTTACTCCCGGAATGTAGATGACTGCGACGAGCATTACGAGCGAGAGTGCTACTGCGATGTTCATCATCTTATTGGTGAACAGACCAAGCTTGAATACCGAGATCCTCTCAGATCTTGCAGCGAATGCCCTGAAAAGTTCAGCACAGATCAGTGTGGCAAAAGCTACCGTACGGGCGACATCTATGGGATGAACACCCTTTGCAGCCGCATCGGCAAGGACACCCGAATAGAAGAATGTTTTGCCGCTGTTCATACTGATCAGCGCGGCGATGAAAGCCGTTGCGACCGAGATGAAGAGTCCTACGGACTGCAGTGCGATGTGGCCCATCATGCTCTTGTTGATAATGGGCTCCTTCTTTGATCTCGGAGGGAGCTTCATTATGCCGGGCTCACCCTTTTCGCGGCCCAGTGCAAGCGCAGGGAACGAGTCTGTGATGAGGTTGAGCCAGAGCAGCTGGATGGCCGTAAGCGGGGCAGCGATGCCCGGGATCAGAGTCTTCGGAACGAGCGAGAGCAGGAAGATAACGAGGATCTCACCCACATTGCAGGACAGAAGGAATCCGACGAACTTTCTGATGTTCGAGTAGATCGTTCTTCCCTGCTCGACTGCCTTTACGATCGTGGCGAAATTGTCGTCCATGAGGATCATGTCGGCGGAGTTCTTGGAAACGTCCGTACCGGTGATGCCCATTGCAACGCCGATATCGGCTGATTTCAGAGCCATGGCATCGTTGACGCCGTCACCGGTCATGGAAGCGATGTGGTCGTTCTTCTTGAGGGCGGATACGATCCTTACCTTATGTTCGGGAGACACGCGCGCATAAACGCTCGTCTTCTCGACGACCTCGAGGAGTTCATCGTCCGACATCTTGTCGAGCTCTTCTCCGGAATAAGCATCCATATGCTTCTCGTCGCGCATCTCGAGATTATCCGCGATGGCAACTGCGGAATCCTTGAAGTCACCTGTGATCATGACGGCACGGATGCCTGCCTCCTTACATACGGCGATTGCTTCCTTTGCCTCTTCCCTTGCAGGATCGATCATACCGATGAGACCGAGGAAGATCATGTTCTCTTCATCAGTGAACGTAGCCTTGGATCCGTCTCCATGCTCCTTGTATGCGAAAGCAAGTACGCGGATGGCCTTGATGGCATAATTGTGGTTGATCTCACGGATCTCTGCTTCCTTCTCGGGAGTCATCTTCTCAACACCCCTGGATGTGAGGATCGATGAACAGCGTGAGATGACGATATCCGGAGCACCCTTCGTGTAGCTGATCCACTTATGATCTTCGATGCCGGAGTGATATGTGGTCATCATCTTACGGTCTGAATCGAAAGGAAGCTCCGTTTCTCTCGGATATGCGTGCATCGTCTCCTCGCGGAGCATCTTGGCCTTCATGCCGAGTGTCGTAAGAGCGCCCTCGGTCGGGTCACCGATGCATGAATAATCGTTGTCGCCGTGATGTACGATGGCAGCGTCGTTGCAGAGCACGCTCGAAAGGATGAGCGTCTTAAGAACACCTTCGATCTTTACGGGTTTGCCGTCTTCGTCAACGATGTTGCCGTTGGGAGCATATCCGCCGCCTTCGACGTTGTACTTCTTATCGCCGTCATAAAGGACCTTTACGGTCATCTGGTTCTGTGTGAGAGTACCTGTCTTATCGGAGCAGATAACGTCAACGCAGCCCAGAGTCTCTACTGCGAGGAGTCTCTTAACGATCGCGTTGCTCTCTGCCATCTTTGTCATTCCGATCGACAGAACGATCGTAACGACTGCCGCAAGACCTTCAGGGATAGCTGCTACAGCGAGTGATACGGCTGTCATGAGAGCATCTTCCCAAGGCTGCTTCTGAACAAATATGTCTACGAGCAGGACGATGATGCAGACTGCGATGCAGACGACGGCAAGGATCTTGCCTAGCTTGTTGAGGCTTACCTGCAGAGGTGTCTCATCGTCTTCGATGTTGGTGAGTTTGGTGGCGATCTTTCCGAGTTCAGTATCCCTTGCGGTTGCAACTACAAGACCCTTTGCTCTTCCGTAAGTTACTGCCGTACCCATGTAGAGCATGTTCTTGCGGTCGCCTAATGCACAGTCTTCGGAAAGTACGGCAGAAGCATCCTTCTCGACTGCAACGGATTCACCGGTAAGGGATGCCTCCTCTGCCTTGAGCGAGCTGGACTCGATGAGTCTCATGTCTGCCGAGATGGAATCTCCCGCATCGATCGAGATGACGTCGCCTACGACGACATTCTCCGAATCAACCATGACGAGCTTTCCGTCACGGATGACCTTTGTCTGGGGAGAACTCATCTTCTTAAGTGCCGCAAGAGCCTGGTCAGCCTTACCTTCCTGATAAACACCCAATACGGCATTGAGTATGACGATCGCAAGGATGACTATAACGTCGATCCAGTCCTCGAATCCGCCGCCGCTCTTGAATGCCATGTAAGCTGAAAGTGCGGCTGCCGCGATGAGGATTATTACCATCGCATCAGCGAACTGCTGCAAAAACCTCTTCCATATCGGGATCTTCTTCTCTTCGCCAAGTGAGTTGGGACCATTCTTTGCAAGTCTCAGTGATGCTTCACTTGAAGACAGTCCCTTAACGAGATCTGTATCTATCTCCTTAGCTATCTGCTCTGCAGAAGCTGAAAACGGCTTTGTCATTTTAATCTATCCTCCTGGGTCAGTAACCCGAAAAATAATTATACTATATTTTTGTTTTTTACATTAGAGGGACTGATATACGAATTAACGAAACGGAAGGCCCCGCAGACCTTCCGTTATGACACTTTCAATATTTTTTGTTAAAAAAAACACCCTTTGAGCGGTCTGTCCCGTCATTCCTGGTCTTCATCCATCGGCTCATCCGCAGGCTGGGTTCCCCATATGTACTGCTCGAGTTCGGATACCCCGTCCTCTTCGATGAGCGCCTTTGAAAACTGAGTCTCGTAGAGCTCACGGTAGATACCCTCTTTGCCGAGGAGTTCCCTGTGGCTTCCGCGCTCGGCGATCGTTCCGTCCTTGACCACGAGGATCTCGTCCGCCGCCAGGATGGTCGAGAGCCTGTGCGCTATGAGGATGCTCGTCTTGCTCTTTATGATGGGATCGATCGCATCCTGGATCTTCTTCTCGGAGATGGAATCCAGCGCCGACGTCGCCTCGTCGAAGATGAATATCGTCGGATCTTTCAGGATTATCCTTGCTATCGAGATGCGCTGTTTCTCACCGCCGGAGAGTTTCAGGCCGCGGTTGCCGACTTCGGTGTCCATGCCCTTTTCCTGCTTCTCGACGAAGTCCCATATGTTGGCCTTCTTCAATGCTTCGATCATGTCATCTTCTGTAGCATCAGGCTTCGCGTACAGCAGGTTGTCGCGTATCGTTCCGTTGAACAGATAAGTCTCCTGGGACACTACGCCGACCTGGTCTCTCAGGAATTTCAGGTCGAGTTTTCTTACGTCGATCCTGTCGAAAGTAACGCTTCCGGAGTCAACGTCATAAAGACGCGGGATAAGGTTTACGATCGTACTCTTGCCGGAGCCCGAGGGTCCGACGATCGCTATGCTCTTGCCTGCCTTGAGAGTGAAGTTGATATCTTTGAGTATCTTTTTCGATTCATCGTAAGAGAATTCGACGTGCTCGAAGACAACGTCTCCCGTCACCTTATCAGGCGTAACCGCATCGGGTGCATTCTCTATCTCGACAGGGATGTCGAAATAGTCGAATATGCGCTTGAAGAGCGCCATGGACCTGATCCATTCGACCTGTATGTTGAGCAGGCTGTTGACCGGCATGTACATCCTGCCGAGAAGGGATACGAGTACGGAAATGTCACCGATCGTGAGATCCGGATCGTACTTCATCATGAGTATTCCGCCGACCAGATATATCAGCATAGGACCGACTGTCGTAAACGTCGTGAGCACCACCCTGAACCATCGTCCGGCCATACTCTCTTTTATGTTGAGAGCAATCATCTTGCGGTTGGCATTCTCATACCTCGCATACTCATATTTCTCTTTGCCGAAGAGCTTCACGAGGAGCTGTCCGCTAACGGAAAGCGTCTCATTCAGTATCCCGTTCACCTCATCATTTACCTGCTGGGATTCATTGGTCAGTGACCATCTCTTCTTGCCCGCGCTCCTCGTCGGAATGGTAAAGACGGGAACGATTATGATGCCCACGAGCGCAAGTATCCAATTCTTCTGGAACATCGCGATGAGGGCTATTACAAGGGTGATGGAATTGGAAAGGATGCTGCTGAACGTGCTCGTGATGACGGACTTAACGCCGTCGATGTCGCTCGTCATCCTCGTTATTATGTCGCCCTGGTTATTGGTCGTGAAAAAACGCTGGCTCATCTTCTGCAGATGCGAATACATCTGGTTGCGCATGTCGAATGTAATGTGCTGGGCGATCCATGTGTTAATGTATGTCTCGGCTACTCCGATCAGGCTCGCCAAGAGCGTTACAAGGAGTGAGAGCGAGATATAAAGTATGAGCGCGTTCAAATCTTTTTTGAGAAGTCCTTCATCAAGGATCTTGCCTGTCAGGATCGACGGAAGGAGTGTGAAGAAAGACGATACGATTATGCACAGGAGCACGAGTATCAGCTGTTTGGTATACGGTTTGAGATATGAGAATACGCGCTTTAATAATTCAGGCGTGACCTTAGGCTGGTTCTTCTTCTCTTCTTCTGTCAGGAACTGCCCTCCCATGGGGCCTCCCATACCTCTTCCTCCGGGCGGCATACTGTTCTCTCCTGTTCGTTGTCTCTAAACCTATTCAGTTGGTAGTAATCGTTCTAATGCTACTTTTTTATCATAGATGAAAAGAATTGCAAAACAAATGCATACGCGGCTCCCCCGTAGGAAAGCCGCGCTGTGAGAAACAAAAACTTATTAGGATGGGCAGGATATCTCGACTACCTGCCGTCTACCCCATATCTGGATTATATAAGATTTGAGCCCGATTCCACTGTGTCAAAATGCCCTTATCTTTACGGTAAACTTTGGGCGAAAATATGCAAAAACAACAATTCGATTCTCAAAGCATTCAAGCCGTCAAAACCCCGTAAATACTGGTCTTATTACGTTACAGTCTTTTGAAGTGCCGTTTTCCTTCGAGCCTCAAAGCAAAGTTTACAAAGTGGCGTTTTCCGGGGATGATATCAGCCCTGGAGCTTCATGTACCCGTCCTTGATCCATCCGAGCTTTCTCATTATCTCGCTGAAAAGGAGTGAGAGAAGAGCTGGTGCGATGATGCAGATGACAGCCATTCCGACCCATGCCATGGGAGACAATGTGCCTGATTCGGACATAGCGGAGAAGCATCCGAGAGGACCTACGAGACCGCATGTACCCATGCCTGCCGCAACGCCGTTGCACTCGAGCTTGAATACCATCGTGGAGATGGGGCCTGTGATAGCGGCAGCAAGAGTTGCAGGGATCCATATCTGGGGATGTGTCATGATGTTGGGCATCTGGAGCATCGATGTGCCGAGGCCCTGAGATACGACACCGCCCCACTTATTCTCCCTGTAGGATGCGACTGCAAAGCCGACCATCTGAGCACAGCACCCTGCAAGAGCGGCACCGCCTGCGATGCCTGCGATACCGATGGATGCGCAGATGGCTGCAGAAGAAATGGGGAGCGTTAAGATAATTCCGACGACAACTGAGATTACGATACCCATTGCGAACGGATGGAGCTGTGTTGCGGAGTTGATGAAAGTGCCGAGCCAGTTCATTGCAATCGCGATCGGAGGGCATGTGATGTAAGCGATGAAATATCCGACACCCAGTGTAACGAGAGGCGTAACTAGGATATCTACCTTTGTCTCCTTGGAAACCATCTTGCCGATCTCGACTGCGAAGATAACTGCGATGAAAACGCCCAGAGGGCCTGCCGTATAAGGCTTGTCGAGCACGAAAAGTCCGACGTTTCCGATGGCTCCCGGATAACCGTTTGCGAAGTAACCTACTGCTGCAGCGCATGCCATAACGAGCATAGGAGCTTTAAGAGCAGCGGCGATACCGACACCTATTGCGGCGCCGGTGATGGCGGAAGCAAGCGAACCTGCCTTACCGATATAGTGAGCCAGTCCGACAAAGAACGGAACGTTGATCATGCCGAGATACTTGGCAAGTGTTGAAAGTATGGTTCCTACAAGAAGTGATGCGAAAAGTCCCTGAGCCATTCCGCCCATTGCATCGACGAAATATGTCTTTGCGGATACGTTGATATCCTTGTCCTTCAGGAACTGCTTGAATGTTCTCTTCTTCTTCTTTGCTTTAGCCTTCGATTTACCCATAGTCCGACCCCTCCATTAAATAAATCGCCAAGATACTATCACAGCGGTTATTTGTAATCAATGTAAGACGCTACGTCAAAATCATAGACTTTTAGGAGCATTTCAGGCGTCGTTCCGTCGATTATGTCACCATCGAAAACGATCCGGCCCTCTTTGAGGAACACCGCCCTCGAGCAGCACCTCCTCGCCTGCCCGAGATCGTGGAACACTCCGACCAGAGTGTTGTCGATGCCGTCCGTGCCGGAACCTGCCCAAAGGTTAAGTCTGTCGCAAAGTTCAGCTTTGTACTTGATGTCGAGATTGTTGCCCGGTTCATCCAGGAAAAGGAACGGGGATCTCTGCGCGAAAGTCCTCGCCAGAAGGACCCTTTGCAGCTGCCCGCCCGACAGCTCATCGAGGTGCCTGTCCTTAAGATCTGTGATGCCGCATTCTTCCATGCACTTTCCGGCATAAGCGGTATCAGCGGCACTGACGCCGAAAAGAGAATTTCCCGCAGAGGCATATGTGCCGAGAAGCACAGTCTCATTTACTGTGTAAGGGAAATAGATATCCGTCGTCTGAGGCATGAGCGCGATGAGACGGGCTACGTCTTTCCGCTTCATCGAAGATACTTCCCTGCCGTCTATCAACACTTCTCCCTCATGCGGGATGATGCCGGCAAGAGCCCTTAGGAGTGTCGTCTTTCCCGAGCCGTTGCTTCCTCCGATGAACACCTTTTCGCCGGACCCGATCTTAAGATCGATCCCGTGAAGGATCTCGGTCTTTCCGTATGAGACTCTCAGATTCTTTGCCGTGATCTCCATCAGCGTTTCCTCCTTGATGCAAAGAAAACATAAGCAAAGAACGGCGCCCCGATGAGTGCCGTGACGGCGCCGACGGGTATCTCGCGGGGAGAAAGGAGCGTTCTCGATATAAGATCGCAGGCAGCCATGAACGCGCCTCCGTAGATGAACGACAATGGCAGAACGAGCCTGTGTGAAGGTCCGAATATCTTTCTTACGATATGGGGAGCCGCAAGATCGACAAAGCCGATGACTCCCGTAAAAGCAACCGACACGCCTGTCAGAAGAGAGCATACAAGTATGGCTGCTGTCTTGGTCTTTTTAGCATCAACGCCCATGGCCCGTGCCTGAAGGTCACCGAAACTCATGATGTCCAGTTTCCGTGACATCAGCATGAGTACAATGAATCCTGCAACACAGACCGGGAACATGATCGTGCAGTGCTTCCATCCCCTGGCAGAAAACGACCCCATCATCCAGAGGATGAGCTGTTTGGAGTGATCCGAGTATAAAGTCGACAGCAGGTTCATCATGCCGTTTACGAAAAGCGACAGGACCATACCTATCAGCACTACAGTGGTGTTGGATATGCTCCTGTCGATCGCTGATGCGAGCAGCATGGCTGCGACGACTGTGGCAAGACCGAAGACAAAACCTGCGAAAGGCAGCATGAATCCCGCAAGCGCGGGGATCGATATCTCAAGGATGAGCACCATCGCGGCACCCAGAGAAGCACCGGACGAGACTCCCAATGTGTAAGACGACGCCAGCGGATTCTGCAAGAGAGCCTGCATGCACGCACCACTGACAGAGAGCGCGCCTCCGACCATGAAAGCCATCAGCGCTCTCGGCATCCTGATGGTCCAGAATATCGAATCCATCATTGGCTCGATATCTGATGGAGTACCTTTCCCCGTTATGTGGCCTCCGATTATCCCGAAAAGGTCTTTGAGCGAGATGTAGACACTTCCCGACCTGATGGCGAGGATAAGTATAAAAAGGCACAGGACTGCCGATATCGCTATCTTTAGTCCTGTGCCCCTTTTAGTCATATCCGTTTCCGTTCAAAGGATGTCAGCCGACGACCTTCTCGATGAATTCATCCTTGAGTTCATCGAATGACTGGGTATAATTGCCGAACTTATCAGCATAAATGTACTTGCCCCATTCGAGAGTTGCCTCTCCGACATGGTGATTGGGACGTGAGCAGAGATCCTCATCGATCTGGTATACGGCTCCGTCCTTTATGGCCTTTACTTCTTCCCAGCCCTCAAGAGCCTTTACCTGATCTGCGGCACCGGGCAGCCAATTGCAGTCCATGAGGATAACGTCGGGATTTGCAGCTATCGCTTCCTCTACGGATACTGCGAGCCAGCCTGACTTCTCACCGAATGCATTCTTTGCACCGAGCATTTCGATCATCTCGTTCATGTATGTGTCTTTACCGAATGTGTAGATTGTCGGATACTCCGCATCAGGAACGTTCATCATTACGAGAACGGTCTTCTGCTCACCCTCGGGAACAGTCTTGCCCTGCTCTTCGATGCCCTGCATGAAAACTGTAAGACCCTTGGAGTAAGCCAGAGCCTCATAGCCCTTGCCGACACATGAACCGATGAACTCGATGTCATCGCAGATGCCTTCGATCGAAGAAGGCGTAGGGATATCGGCTACGCACACACCGCTGTCAACGAGTGACTGGAAAGGTGATGTTCCGCCGACAGAACTCATGCCCGATGTGAAAACGAGGTCGGGGCTGAGAGCCGCGATAGCCTCATTATCGGGTGCCATCATGTCGAACTGGGCGACACCGGAAGGAAGCTTATCCGCAAAAACGGCAGAATTCGTATCGATTCCGACGATCTTATCGCCAAGGCCGAGTTCAACGAGCACCTGAGTGGTTGAAGGAGCCATCGAAACGATCTTTTCGACATTCTCCGGAACCTTGATATCATTTCCCGCACGGTCCTTTGTGGGAACTGCCACGGTGATCTCGTCAATGAATTCCGAACCGGCCGAGACAAGAGATTCCACTTCGGAATTCTCGGCGACTTCTTTGATCTCCATGATCTTGGAGCAGCCTGTTGCAATTGACAGTGCCGTAACCGCAGCCAAAACAACTGAAAGTATCTTCTTCATTTTCTTTTCATCCTCCTTAAGAACACCCGGCACATATCCGCGGCATTCTTTTATCATTGTGATTATAATCTATCGCCTGAAACTTGAGGAATAGTTTATGCTAACCGTTCTATATCAAAAAACTATCCTCAAACAAAGAAATAATTATGAAAGGTGGCTAATCGCCTTCGGGCATGTCACTCAGCATTTTGCCGTAATACGGTTTTTTCAGTCTTTCCGTCATGTCTTCCTTACGGAGCGGCTTATCGAAATAATAACCCTGGATGACGTCAACACCAAGTCCTTTCAGGACATTGATCTGATTGTTCTGTTCAACGCCCTCGGCTACGGTATCGATGTCGATATCCTTTGCGAGCATGATGATGTGCGTAAGTATCGCAAGATCTCTGTCCTTTGACTGATCGACAAAACCCTTGTCTATCTTAAGTGTATCGAAAGGCACTTCACGCAGGAGTATCAGCGATGAACTGGCACTTCCGAAATCATCGATTGACACCTTGAACCCAAGACCGTGAAGTTCATCGACAAATCCTCTTAAGACATCAATGGAAAATTCATCATCAGTCTCGGTTACCTCTATCTCGATAAGATTCTTGGGGATACCTGAAGACTTGACCACGGAAGCAATACGCTTTGCCAGATCAGGATTTGCCAGGTTGCGTCTGGAAAAGTTGATCGAGACTGCCGGAACCTCTATGCCCATGCCAAGCCATTCCGCTATATCATCGCAAACGCACTTGAGCATATAAAGGTCGAGGATTCGGATAGTATCGTTGGACTCCATTATCGGAATAAAAGTTCCGGGAGAGATAAGCTTTCCGTCATGCTTCCAGCGTGACAGAGCTTCGATTCCGCAGACCTTGCCGGTCGAGACATTGACCTTCGGCTGATAAAAAGGAATGAACTCACAGTCCTTGAGTCCTGTCCTGATGTCGCTTTCCATCTTCTTGCGCTCCACTGCGCTGTCGAGCATTTCCTGTGTCAGCCATACGACATTGTCATTGTCCTTGGACTTCGCAGCTACAAGCGCCTGGGCAGCAAAGACAAGGATATCCTCACCGTCAAGATCGGTCCTGTCAATCTGATATACGCCTACACGGGCAGTTAACGTGACCACGCTTTCCGTTCCCGAGACTGCATCAGTAAACGGAACCTCCACGCTCTTCAGCACTGTAAGCAGCTGATCGAGATTGCGGTCCTTGACTATCGCCACGAACTTATCTCCGAACTGCCTTCCCAAAAGTTCGTCACTTTCGATCTCGGCGAGCATAAGATTTCCGAAGCCCGCCAGGATCCTGTTGCCGTTTTCGACACCATAGATACGGTTGATATCAGAGAATTTACGGAGATCGAAAAATACTGCCGAATACTTCTTTATCTCATTTTTACCCTTCATGGTATTCAGCCATTCGATACACCCGAGCTCATTGGCAAGTCCCGTCCTCGCCTCGGTCTTGGCAGCTCTCAGGATCTCTTTTTCCTTATCTATAACGTTTTCGAAAAACATGAGGATTACTGAAAGTCCCATGCATATATTCATGAGTGAACTGCCGAAGAAAAGTATCTGAACCAATTCTCCAAGCAAAGGCAGGATGATGTATGAGAGCAGTACGAGCCTCTGTATGAAAGTAAGTCGCTCTTTGTACTGGATTATTACGGAAGCTACAATGACAAGGCCTGCCGTAGGCACCACTGCGGCCAGCCATAAAAGCGGTCCGCGCTGATAGACATTGTCAGCGTCAAAATAGTAGTAGATACCCGTAAACTGTGATATCGATATCAGCAACAGACCGACAGCGGCAACAGCAATTATCGCAATGATCCTTCCCCTGCACGGCATGTCTGCCTTAAGGTCAAATCTGCCAAATATCTTGGAGAATACCAACATCGCATAGAAGAACAAAAGGAATATGATGAGATAATATACTCCCGCGTTGACCAACTGCATGATAAGCACATCAACTGCACCGGTGCTTCCCTGATAGACGTAGAAAAGATATTCGCACAAGAGCATGAAACCGCAGATGATGTTCAGTGAAAGCACCACGGATTTTCTTACGCGCAGAGGATCCCTGCTTACGGCATAAAGAGGCGTAAGTATAAAGCAAAGGACCGCTTCAAAGAGCAGAAAAGCAAGTTGTAAACTTTGTCCGTCTATCATACGTCTAACAGTTTCTTATCATCAGTTGATCAGTAGCCTTAAAATCCTCATGTCATCTCTTTAGTTCGGGATGCTTCTCATAGAAAGCCGCCTTATCCAGGTACATGCGCTCATCAGCGGTATGCATTGCTTTACGGATGTCCTGGGAATCATTTACGCAGCTGTATCCCGTCGCAAACCCGACAGGGCCGAATCCCAGTTCTTTCGACTTCAGCTCACTGCAGAACTGTTCAAGTTCCTTATCACCCGTATCCGGGATTATGATCATGAATTCATCACCGCCGGCACGGTAGACATCGCATCTCTTAAATACGTCTCTCAGCAATTCCGCTGCATGCTTGAGAAGCCTGTCTCCTGCAAAATGGCCCTGCTCGTCATTAACGCGCTTGAGACCGTTGATATCGGCAAATACTATTCCGAGATTTCTTAAGTGATCCTCACCGGACACAATGCGCTCAATCCTCTCGTTCATCTCATTACGGTTCAGAACGCCTGTCAGCATATCGACCGAACTTAGGATCTTAAGTCTCCTGATAAGCTGAACGCTTGCCACAGATGAAGCAACGAAGAAAGTTGTAAGTTCCATTGTCTCTTTGATCTGATCCGCTTTCTCCGTGTCGAAATTCGTAGCCCAGATGTAGCCCAGGAGTTCCTCGCCGAACTTCATCGGGAAAAGGACGATGCTCTCGACCCTGTGTGTCGTCATCGACTCGTACCAGACAGGATTCCTCTCCTTGAGATATTCCATGTCACTTCTGTTCTTGAGTATTAGGCAATTGCTGCCGCCGATCGTATCTTCCCACTTCTCAGCGACATTTTCATAGAAGTTCGGATCTTCGTCGAGGATCGACTGCATCGTCAGGTCCTGACCTTCTTCGGAACTTGCTTCAGCAAGAACGCGGCAGGTCCGGTCTATCGGGTTGACCGACAGGATACAGCATATAAACGCACCGCAGATTTCGCGGATATCCTTTACGACTTCCTGTATCGTGTGTTCAAAATCTGAAGTGTTCGAAAGCTTGATGCAGGTGTTAAGGACTGCTGAAGCAGTATCCTGTGACAGATTTGCCATCTTCTTCGTATCAGCCTTCTGCGTTACGACCTGGGTATATGTGCAGTAATGCATGTTCCCTTCACTCTTCAAAGGGATAAGATAAAGATCAAACCAGAAATCGAATCTTTCCGGATGGACGTAAGTATGTACCGGGTGCTTTTCGACCGCTGCACGGTAACATACCGTCTCAAAATTCAGATCCTTAGGGAAATAATTCTGATAGGCTCTTTTAAATTTCGCAGTTGACAAACATTCGTTCTAGTTCTATTATATGTATAGAACGTTTGTTTGTTTTTTGAAGGGAGCCCGTACGATGTCAGAGTTGAAGGAAGTCTTTGCTGCATATAAGAAATTGTCCTTTACTGACCGAATCGTGTTCTATACGACCCTTTCCAACAATATAAATGTACACGAGGATAACATTCAGGA
>Ga0247611_10001077_pt1 | contig 50470 bp, 14 predicted proteins | sample 177DNAGHGhighgp2_FD_192422 | JGI IMG/M metagenome (GOLD analysis project Ga0247611, IMG submission 192422) | Sheep rumen microbial communities from Palmerston North, Manawatu-Wanganui, New Zealand - 1770 DNA GHGhigh gp2 | ecosystem: Host-associated > Mammals > Digestive system > Stomach > Rumen... | reverse complement strand
CAAGCTCGTCCGTATGAGATGAGAGAGTTGTGTAGCGTACAGTGAATGGCAGGGTAATGCTCTCCCAGCCCTCACCGGCTTTCTCTACATAACCTGTCTCAATCTCAGGATTACGTACATACCATGCTGTATCGGCACCGAACGCGATAGGAGCATTGAAGTCCTCCTTATCAACGAGGTGTAACAAAGCTGCTTGTACACCTGTTCTGTCAGATGTCACAACAACCTGATGGAACTTGATATCCTCCTCTGGTGTCGTTGCCACATAGTGATCATCAGCAGTGTTAACGATGTTACCGATATTGGTGCTTGCCTTAGTGTAAACAAGGAGGTTCTTTGTTACATCCTCATTACCGATGCCGAAGCCCCAATAGGTTCTCTCGCCAACAGCGTCAGACGGTGTGTCCTTAGTCGGTGCATAGAATACGTTCTGCAGAAGTGTAGGAGCACCCTCTACGCTTGACATACCCTTATAATAAGAGCCTGCGGTAATATCACCATCACGATAGCTGCTGAAGTCAACTGCTGTCAGACGTGGGTCATGTACCATGGTAGAGATGTTGTCAAGGGCATTGTAATAGAAGCCCTCGTCAAGCTTAGAACCATAGAAGCCACCTGCACGCCATACACGGTTTGCTGCCATCATATTCATCGTACTTGTGATTCTGCTTGGCAACTCCTCTGCTGTGACATCCAGTCCCTGACCGAACATCAGGTAGTCATTCCTCAATGTATCAACAGGCATCTTACCTGTAGCCTCCTGAGCGTAAGGCTCGTTGTACAGTGGCCTGTAAACGATGCTCTTAACAGACCCAATAGAGTATGGGCTAGGACTCATCTGACGCTTAGAACCTGTTGTCTCATAGTTAATCTCAAACTCATACTCCTTATTGTAGATACGGTTGAGTTCTGTTATCTCGTCTGCATCATCAACAGTGAACTTCGTAACAATTGCACGTGACTTATCGATTCTGTGATCTGTCAAGTGACGCGTATCACTCTTACCGTATGCAGGGATATCCTCGTTACCTGTTCTCAGATATACCACACCGGTCTCGTGTCTAGTACGTGAGTCTATACGTCTTGCATACTGGTAGTCACCATTTGCATAGTACTGCTCGATACGATCGTTCTTTGGATCTTCATCCTTAGCACGGCGGTAGCGCTCTTCAAGGTAATACTTGTTAAGGTTGTAAGCCACCTTACCATAGTTGAAGTCCTCTACAGTTGCTACAGTGAGGTCATAACAGTTGTCAAGACCGACATTCTCTGCCGTTGCAGCATCTGACAGTACCTTAACAGCCTGCTTGTTATTCATTCCATATACAAAGCTGTTATGTATGTGGGCTGCATTGTCATCTGCCACTGACACTGCTATCGGTCTGCCCTTGACACCGAGGTTATATACTCCGCCAGATACTGTGTTAAGGAGTGTCGGAGCCTCAGTCAGACGGTTACCGTTAGTCATATCTACAGTGTAGCCCATACCGTCGAAGTCACCCTCGAAGTCCTGCTCTGGAGTATGATAGAACTCTTTGTCGAATACGATGTTGTTCAACAAGTAGAACTGTGCATACTTACCACCGGTAGGTACATTTATCAATGCGTTACCTATCTGGGCCTTTGTGATGTAGTTGTTCTCATCGTAACGGCCGATACTATCAACGAACTGATAGAACGCCTTCATATCCTTCTCATCCTGTATGTAGATACGTGGCTGGCTCAGAGGTGCTACATACTCTGGCTCTGGGTTAGCAGTCAACCAAGCGGTCTGGTCTGCCTCGCTCATAGTAGCGAAGCCATCAGTAACCTTCTTCTCATCCCAATTAGCCTTAGACTTTGTATATACATCGTTACCGTATGCTCTTGCCACAGCCTCTGAGAGGTGCAGATACAGGTTCTTGTTCTCTGCGTGGGTATCCATACGATGGAAGTTATGTACAAGCAGTGAGTCTGCTGTTACCATGTCAACAGGGAAGATTCTACCATCAAGACCGTTGAACTCTACACCATACTGTACACCATAACCATTCATGAAGTAGTATACAGGTATCTCGAGATAGTCATCAGTCTGATCGTATATACATCCCTTGAAGACACCGTTCTTGACAGGACTGTTCTGCTTATAAGAGTCATATCCTATTGGACGACCGTCCTCAACAGTGGTAGCGGTAGCCGTAGATGGCTTCCAAGGTGTCTTATCACTGAACTCCCATGTACCGTCGGTTTTCTGCTTACGCTGACCAATACGCCAATAATAACCGATAGGAGACATTGATCCGTCAACATCAATCTTAACGTTCTTTGTGGTCAGCTTAACCATCTCACCTGGCAATGCACAGTTCTCGATGTCAATATGTCCGCGCAGCTCCGGACCCTGTACATAGTCTATCGTCAGATAGAGAGTATAGGTGTAGTTACGTGGAGCCAACAACATCACACCGTCAGCGGAAACATCACCCTCGGTAGTATGTATCAAATATGCATTATTACCAGATACCTTCTCCAGACCAGTAACCTTCCAGTAAGCATTAGAGCCGATTGTAGAGAGCACATAGAGATTATCCATATCCAGAACCTCATACTGGTGCGTATCGTCATCGAAGTAATAATACGTACCATTCATGTCAATGGTAGTCGGATCCTTAATCAGCGTGTAATAATTCTTAGCAGTGAATATATTGCTGACATTCATATATCGCGTCTCAGGCTCATATTCACCAGATGTCTCGTTCTTCTTCAATGCCGGAACAGTGAGGACAATAGTCGAGAGACAAGACTCTGACAAGTGCGCTTTGTAATATGCAGTAGTAGTATTATCCACCCTATCCTCAAGCTGCAACGTGATAATAGGATTATCAGTCTGTACCTTACCAGTAAGCTCAGATGCAGGCGTAGCATCGTAACGCATGATAGTACCTATGGCACCCTCACCGTTATATGCCTTCGTAGTGCTATCCTTGACACCTACACGCAAGTGGTAGTAGTCATCACTCCAACGTGTATTGTTTGCAGCATCTCCAAGAGTTGTGATACCTGCAGATTGCATTGAAACTGGATATGTTGCAATGTTGTCTGCATTGTAAGAACCGTCAAGATCACATGTACCATAGGTGGCAGCTGGATGGTTACTACGCCACTGTACACTGTGAAGTACAGGAATCTGTCCCTTCTTGGCACCCTGCATGATAGTCAGCACGTCAGAGTTATCTGTATCAAACTTCAGACCGTTTATGCGGCTGTCAGAAGTGTAACCAGTGATATGCAACTGGTAGTAGTAGTTGTAACCCTCGATATACCAGTAGTGGATATCATCCTCTTCCTCCGGTGTCTTGCCACCCTTCTTAGCCGCATCGTATCCATCAGGATAGCAATCGTCAAGGATATAACGATTATTCTTTGCATCGTAAGGGAATACGAAGTTACCAGTTGTCATGAGGAAGTCTTCCTCTGTCTTAGAATCACCATTTGCCGGACGCTTATGCACATTGTCAGAGTAGATGTAACCACCACCCTCATCGATACGTGCACTGAGGAGGTTAACCTCTGCCACACCGACGATAGGTCCATAGAACACAGAGTCTTTAAGGGCGATACGGTCATACGTGTTACCATCACCGTCATCTACTACCTTCGTTACAAGCTCACTTGATACATTCTGAATCTTCAGAGCATAACCTGAGCTGATACCGATCATGTTCTTTGCAGTTGCATCGTTACGCTTGTTAAACTCACCACCGTCAGGATTTTCAGTGCCATAATAAGAGTCAATTATAGCCTGTTTCTTCTGAACATAAGTGATATCAGGCGTTGTTGCATCATGCTCACGACTTCCGTTGATGAATTTATCAGTGAACGGAGTATTTGTGAACACACAACCTACATAGAGGATGTGGTTAGACAAGCCAAGGAAGTTACGAGCACCCTTAGAACCCTTGTCGATAACATATGGATCTGGGTCATATCTGTTCACAACTGAACTCAAACCATTACTGTCATCAATATGACTAACCATCTGAAGCTCGCCGATACGTGACAATGAGTAAGGAGTGGTGTTTGTCACGTTGGTAGCGTAGTCACGCGCACCAAGCATGATAACGTTACAATCCTCAAGACGGAGAATATCCATACGCTGGAATGAGTTCATCAACAGAGCACCGTCTGCAGTTCTACCGCCACAGAAGCCGTAGCCTCTCAGCTCACCTGTACGGAAGCCCTCAGAGAATGAGAGGTGACCGTCACCATACATACCGCCCTCTGCATCGAAGTTGTAAGCGCTGACGTATGTACCAGTGTAGTTAGCTGGCTTAGGAAGTGACTCACCAGCGAAGTAGGTGTTCTCCTGGAACACATAGTGATAGTGTCCGTTATCATCTCTGTAATAGTAACCGAACATATCGGTACCATCAGGCAGTACGATAGGATCCATCTCCTGCTGAGAAATGAAGATGTGGTTCTTATCACCATCAGCAGGCTGAGCAGTATAGTCACCTGACTTCGGTACATCATCCCATACCACCATGGTAGTGTTACCACCATAGCCAACAGAAGTGATAAGGTAATCCTCTGGATCAACGTTATACTTCTCGTCATACTTCAGTACGATGGTGTTGTTTGCCAACACTGAAGAACCTGATGCGAGAGAGTAACCACCACCATAGATAGCCTCGTCGATTGTGATATTTACATCATCCCATTTGGTAAGACCAGCTTCAGTAAGTGTTGTTGTCTTCTTCTCGAAGTCAGATGCAGCACCTGCATTAGCAGCAACGATACTCTCGTACAATGTTGGTGCTATAATATCACCCTTCATCAACTTAATCTGCTGCTTGATAGCCTTATCCCAGTCACCATTGATGTTCTGAGACATCTTATCAAGGTTACCAGGATCCTCATCCTTACGCTTGACATTATACTCTTTCTGCTTAGTGGCAACATAGTAGTCAGGATAACCTACGAGCAACTGTGTGCTACCCCAGAGATAACCGGCATAGCTACCACCTGTTACTGAGTGCAGTGTATGACCGTTGTAGTAACGTACGTTGGTGTTACCTACCACGTTACCCTGCAGACCACCGCCGAAGACATAGTTTACAGAAGTACCCTTGTCATTGAATACGAGATGATCAACAAACTTTCTGTCATCACCATCAGGATTAAGCTTAGCAGCTCCCTTGGCTGGTGAAGCATTAGATGCTTTATATACGGTGTCAACCTTTGTCTCACATGCTACACCCTGACCGATGAGGACATAAGTGTCACCATAGACATAAGACTCTGTACCGTAACCTGCACCATATACGTTACATGCAGGCTCTGCAGAGTTAGCAGCGTTGAGGAAGTAGTCTGAGCGCAAGCTCTTAAGCATGTTACTGCGCACGTCAACCTTAACGTCACCGACGATATTACCAGAGTAATAACATCCGCCATATACGTTACCACCGCTATACTCTTTATGGGTAACGCCACCGTCGGAAACGATTTTCTTTATTGATGGATCGAACTGACACTTAACCAAGAGGTTAATCATTGGGTTCTCACCCTTACGCTCACCGAGCAGATAACCACCGACGTGGTATGTAGTCTTACCTGTAGTTGAATTAGTCCATGTGTAGTTGGCTCTGTTACAGCCACCGATGATATGACCTGTTACAGTCAGTCCCTCTGGGAACTGTATATCAACCACATTACCGGCATCAGGATAAACGTTCATGTTACCACGGTTACCACCGCAACAGATGATACCGATAGTAGTATTAGTTACATCACCATCCTTTGTACCATTCCATGTAAGTGTTGGCTGTATATCCATCTCCACAGGCTGGAAATACAAGTCAAGCAAGTGTGGATAGACCTTATAACGGTCATCCTTCTTCACAGGAAGGTATCTTTCAGCAATAGTCTTGTTGGCAGGGTCATTCTCCCAATCCACTGTATCCTCCAAGTTCACATCGTTGATGTGCTGGAAGTTAGACAGGAACGGATTGTGATCAGAGTCCTGGAAGAGCTTGTCACCGTCAGAGCCGAGGAACAAGCCACCGAGCTCTACATAGTCACTCACGTTGATATTAACAACAGGTGTCTGACCAATACCTCTGATAGTAGCAGAGTTACCACCACCGAAGACATTACCCATTACCTTGAGGTGGTCACCCTCAAGTCCCTTCATATCAATACGGCTTTCAACAGCTATAGGTCTGAAGGTATTGATATTCACAATTCTCTGTGCAGGAGATGTAGAAGCCGCACTGACCATACCAGGGCGCATAGGCACTGTGTAAACGAGGTCATAGGAATCATCACTCTCCTGATTAAGCTTATAGTGCTCATTAGGCTTAACCTTGGTGTCATTGGTTGGTGACAGAGCATAGAGGTAGTCACCGTTACCACCACCATATACATCACCGTAAATAGTACCGCCACGCAGTATTACATGAGTACCATCACCGGTCTTATGCTCCTCCTTATTATCCTCCATACCTACGGCACCAGATACGTCGTTTGCACCATAGACATTCTCGTTAATGAAGAGCTTATTGTTAGCCTTAGCATACGAAGTGCTCACGAATGTAGAGTCACCATGCTGACCTATTGTAACAAACGAGTTGTGCAATACGTCACCGATAACACCGCCACCGAATACCTCATCGATATCACCAGAGGTAACGAGCACCTTAGAGTTCTTAACCTTAGCATAGTAGCCACCACCGAAGGCACGACGCATGAACGTATTACCACCGATGTGGACGTTAGAGTTACCCTCTACCAGTCCGTTGTAGCCACCACCTATGATATCGAGCAATGACTGATATGACTTGAAGCGCTTATACAGTTCAACGTCATTCTTCTGGAAGTCAGAAGAAGGAGCCACCTCACCGTCAATGCTTACATCGACGTATGTATCACCCTTCACCGTTGTCTCAGCACCATAGCCGGCACCGAATACAGAGAAGTGGGCAGAACCTACCTTGTCATATATTTCTCTCCATTCATTCTGTTCGAAGAACGTTCCCACATAAGCAGTATCAACAAGTATAGTCTTATCCTGCAGGAGTCCCTTTGTCATCTTCACATAGGTGTTGCCGCCAATAGTTGAGCTGGCATTACCACCACCATATATATTATGGTTAACGATGAACGTACGTGTCTCCGGGTTATACTGTGGTACATACACATGACCAAGCGCCCTGTTCACTGGTGCCCACGCACGCAAGTCGTTACCATCAGCATCCTCGGTAAGCCATATCTGTGATACACACCACTCACCGCCAGTGACATCCACATAGGTATTACCCTTGACAGCGGCGTCTGTTACCTGCAGCTTACCTGTGCTCAAAGTATCAACCTTACCGAAGCCACCACCGAAGGCGTTGTATCCCAAGTAGCCACCAGCAATATGGAGCTTAGAGTTACCATATACTGTACCACTCTCACCACCAGCATAAACTCTGTTCCACAACCAAGGAGCAGTCCCCTCTGTAGTAGGAGTAGCGACTGTCAGTTTAGAGTTACCATATACGGCACCCAGTGCTGTATAGTCAACACAGTCAGAAGCCGGACGGCCGCTACCGCCACCATAAACCTGTGAGAAGATTATACCACCCTTGACATATACCTCAGTCATAAACTTAGGATTGCCGTTTTCCACGTCCACGGTAAGAGTGTCACCAGTAGCACGTGTCACATTGTTACCAACGTTAGCCACGTCACCGCCACCATGCACTTTACCGAAGATAAGGGTGTTATCTCTCTTGAAGGTCTTACCTGTAAATTCAGTAGAAGATACAGTACCGTCGATAGAGACTTTAGCGCCCTTACGTACACGAGCAACGTTAGTATAGTCGCGTAGAGGCTTACCATCATCATCCTTCTTAGACTCTATACCGGCACCACCGCCATAGATATCACCAGAGACGATACCGTTTCTCACATCAACGGTTGAAGTACCAGTTACCTCACCGAGCAGCTCCTCGTCACTGTCGGTAGCCATACCTACGCCACCGCCGAAGATGTTACGACATCCAGATGTACCATCCATTACGACGCTGGTGTTACCGATAATCTTACCAGCCCAAGAGCCACCAATAAGGTTAGCCATCACATGGTTATGCACACCGCCTGACCACGCATAGCGTGATGAGCGGTAACGACGATAAGCGTTAGAGTTTGTACCGCCGTAACGGCTCTCCTTAGTACTCTCAGCCAAGCCCTGCCAGTCAGACAGGAGTGAAATCTCATTCAGCTGATACAGCTGGTTGTCCTCCTTGTATGCAGAGTACTTGTCATCCTCTTCGTTGGCCACGTTCATTACGACCTCAGTACCATGTACCGTGGTGTACTTACCATAGCCACCACCGAATACAGAGAACTGTGGATAAGCCTTCTGCTGTATCATATCATACCAGCAAGCAGCAAACGGAGTAACAGAAGACTGGTCATAGTTCTGCAGTCCCTCGGTTACCAGACCGTGACGCATGGTCACATAAGCCTTACCGTGTACCTCAGAGTTGATGTTACCACCACCATATACGTTGTGGTTTCTGACGAAGCGCTGGTTCTTATAATCATAGAACACTCTTATCATCGCAGTATCAGCATCCACATATTTCTTAGTCTTGAAGCGTGACATTGGTATTGACGCCTTGTTCTCGAATGTGAAGACAGTACCATGAGCGTAGTCATCACATCTCTTCTTCCAGAGGATGCTACCGCCGTTGATATCCACCTTAGTGTTATGCTTAATGTCAGCTGTAACATCTGCGTCACCCTTATCAGTAACAGTACCAAGACCGCCACCGAAGATATCACCGCCTAACTGTCCGCCTTCGATAAGCACGTTAGAGTTACCAGCGATATAGTGCTTCTCACCACCGCCATATACATCACCATATACATAAGGAACGTTAGTCTTGCCATTATATACAGAGTCAACGATGTTTACGAAAGAAGAACCTTGTATCTTACCCTTAGAGCCACCGGCGAAGATGTTATGGAACACTGTACCACCGGCAACAAGTGTAGTAGCCACAGTGTCTGTCTGCACCTTATCCTCTTCAGTGCTACCTACGTTAGCCACATCACCGCCGCCATATACAGAACCATAGACCTTAACGTCACGCTGCAGTTCCACGTATGTACTCTTAGTCACATCACCACGTGCACCGCCGCCGAAGATGTCGCCATAGATGAACGCACCGTCGGCAAGCACCTTGGTAGAACGTCCTACCTGACCGAGGTCAGAGACTACCTCTGCAGTTGCACGTGTCGGGTCACCGTAGCCACCACCATATACACGGTGTATGAACGTAGAACCGCCCACACGCACGTTGGTGTCATAGGTTACCTTACCCTTGAAGCCACCACCGAGCACGCCGAGCACTGTATAGTCGGCCAAACCGTAACCGTTGTTGTAAAGATTAATATCCTGAGTATTGCCACCTGCGTCGGCAGTCGCCTCGTCTTCGTCAGCGAAGAAGCGTGCACCTTTCGCCATGACATCAGTGGTCTCAGCGGTATTATCCTCATCATACATAGTATCCATACCCACACGTACCTTAGTGTTGTTAGCTACAGTGTGTTCGCCCAAGCCACCACCGAATACATAGAAGTGTGGGTTATTGTTATCATAATAAGAGTTCTGCCAAGCAGCAGTCTTAAGCAGACTCTTTGGTGTCATACCCTTGGTAACAGTTACCTGAGCGGTACTATCTACAGTACAGAGCAGATTACCGCCACCATATACGTTATGAGTGTCCTTCCACTTTATGAAGTTTTGATTCTTACCGCCAACACTATAACTGATATCCTCAACGAACTTGTTACGATTAGAATCAGACTCAGCTCCTGTCCAAGTGATGACATTAGGCTCACCTGTAGTAGAGTTTACAGTGCCATCGGTCTTTTCCTCCCACAGTACTCTGTAACCGTTAAGCATCACGTTAGTGAAGCCGTGGATGTGAGCAGCCACATTGTTAGAACTGTTATTGTCGTCAGTATAGCCGTTACCGCCGCCGAACACGTTACCAGCCACGGCACCAGCCGTCATAGCGACATTAGCGTCACCATATACATCAGCCTTGTTACCACCACCATAGATGTTACCATAGATAGTGACAGCGTCTGTCATGGTATATACCGAGGTGTTACCGGCACCCTTCTTCCTATAACCAGCTGCTGTTTCTCCTGGCTTGACAGAACCGATAGCATGAAGAGCATAAGGAAATACTTGCTCAACGTTATCCGGACCTATAACACTGTATGCCGGATCATTTTCTGTCGGAGTGACACGAACAACACCATATAACTCAGCAAGGTCATTTGCCGACATTCCGCCACCTGCATTAACCTCTGCTTGCCAATATGACGCAACGTTATCCTCTATTCTCCAGTAAGACTCATCGGCATAATATGGAAGCTCAGCCTCATATCCCACAGTGGCCTCATTACCGCCACCGAACACATCACCATATATGGTACCCTTGGCAATGTTCACCGCAGTGTGGTCAGTTGTCTTGGCATAGTTACCGCCGCCATAGACGTTACCCCATATCGCAACAGTATCCTTCTCGTTAGAACCATTGATGTTGATAGTGGTGTTACCAATAATCTCAGCCATGTACGGGCAGTGAGACGAACCGTTGCCCGAGCCATAGATGTTTCTCTTGAAAGTACCACCATTGATGTTAATCTCCACGTCGCCGATGATGCGTGCGTTACGACCGTAGCTATCACGTGACACATCGTATGATATAGAATTATCGCCATCATCTTTGTTAAGTCTCCAACCAGAATACCAGCCACTTCCTTTCTGCATCTGGTAATAAGCGTCATTACCCTTACCACCACCATAGACGTCACAGTTGAACGTACCGCCGTTGATGGTGATAGTAGCGACCTTCTCGCCCGGTGTACCGAAGAGCGAGCCAGCCAGAGGGTTTGGAGCCTGTCCTGTAGTCGCAATCAGTTTGTTGTTCACATAACCGTTACCCGCACCATAGATACCACACTCCTGATCAGGCATGATACGTGTTTTTCTCTTAGACGCATCAGTCTGCTCGTAGGTAGCACGGTCAGTCTCATAGCTTGGGAAGAAGTTACCGCCATTGATAATAATGGTAGAGGTGGTCTTCGTCAAATCAATATTAGTGTACTTCTCACGACCTTGCTCGTCAAGACCGTCATAACACTTTACATACACCTTATTATTGTCATTACCTCCGCCAGATTTCCACTCTTTATACGGAGCATACCTGACTATCTTCTCTCCCCATTCACTTGGATTATAATATTGACTATTACTTGAACTATAATCCACATAGTATGGCAGACGCATATCGTTAGTATGCAGAGTGTCAACTCCAATACCGCTCAAGCCACCAGCACCGCCGGCATAGATACCCGGCTGGGTGTAATAGTAGTTCTTATTGCTTATACCAGTGATGGTAAACGACTTGTTGTCGTATGCGTCAAGTCCATAGTAACCGTCACCAACTTTACCACCATTCTTCGCCGTATTCAAGTCAAACGAACCACCGTTGATAGTGATGGTTGACTGACCATAGAAAGTAGAGCGGCAGACACCAACAGACGTATAACCTGTCATGTGACGGCCAAGAGCGCCACCATAAATCTCTGACACCATGGCACGACGGTTTGTGATAGAATCCGTCTCACCAGGCGTAACATATTCAGACGATGCCGGATCAACGAGGATATTTACCCTGCCGAAGAAAGTGTCAAACGGGAAATAGACATTGTTACCTGAACCATAGTATCTTCCCTCAGCGTAGAAACCGCCATCCTTACCATAGTTGCTGGCACCGCGCTGGTTGCCCAGTGAGCCAGATGTGATACGACCGACGATACCACTGCGCACGATAATGTCAACATCACCATACTGCGCTCCCTCGTGGTTACCAGCCATCACCGCACCCACATCATACGTGGCTTTCTGTCCACTTGGTCCGAAACTACGGTGATCATCATTCCATTTACGGTCTATATCAACCACAATCTTACACTTGACCGGAGCGTCAGGACATCCAGCCAAGCCATTGGCATTGTTACCGTTACCCGTAGTCTGACGACCAGAGGCACAGATGTTACTGTAGAAACCAGACTTCACCGTAATGGAGAATCCCTCCTTATGCGGGAAGTAGTATTTATAGTTATTGATATGACCAGGCATCTGACGGAAACGGTTATCATTATTGATACCGCCGAAAATCTGGAGGTCGGCAATCGTTGTACCGAGCAGAGGACCTACCTCCGTACCAGAGGACTGTGCCAACGGACAGTTCTTAAATATCAGGTTCTCACCCATCTCAAGGTTATTGTACTGACAGAAGATGATACCATAACCAGAGGTGTTATCAATACCAAACGTAAGGTCACGCAGACGCAAATCGCCCCACAGGAAGAAACCATACTGGTAAGATCCTGTGCTACAGTTACCTATCTCAAGTTCACCTTCATAACTATCTACATTTGTAGTTTTAGACTGTATAGTAGCGTTACGACCAAACATTGCCGCACCACGTGACTTCCAGTTTGTATAACTGTCAGTATAGCTGCCACCCTGTGAGCCTGTGTTACCCCTACCGAATGTGCTTGAAGCAGTTATGCTTGCAGGACTCTTACCTATAAGTACAATGGTGTTCTCATCCCATGACGCTGACTCGTCAAGCAGCGCATAGACAGCCTCCCATGTTCTTACAGGAGTATAAGGTGACTTACCGTCGTTATTGTCATTACCAACGCCTGTCCACTCGAAATCGGGATCACTATTGTCACGTTTATGGGCATCATCAGCATCTAAATTACATCTTGCAATGTGCTTAGATTCACCATCCGGATTAATATAGAAATACTTCTCACCCCAAGAGAAAGGTAAAGTCTTGGTGAATATCACAGGAGAAGTACAGTCATAGAACTTGTCCTTAACCGTAACGACACAATAATAGGCACCCTTGTCATTACTTGTAGGTTTAGAAATTACAATCTCATTATCATCCTCACCGTTTCCGCTATGATAGAGCACACCGTCCTTAGTGTACCAACTGTAAGTAACCTCATATTCGTCACGTTTCAGATCACTGTAAGACGGAGAGACTGTGACCGTCATGGTCGTAGTGTTTTCCACAGGTTTCTTCTTTAACGCAGCCTCATAGTTTTCAAATGTCGAAGCTGTCACCTTGCGATTAGGATATGAGTATCCAGCCTTATCTGGACGTATCCAATCCTCAAATTCCTCATTATGATTTTCATCATACGTACCCTTAGATTTCTTATCAACAAAGCTGAATGTGAAACCAGAGTAAACTCCATTATTATCATCGTATGAATCTGGGGCATACGGGCCAGTGCTCCGTGCATCAAGAGCTAAGAACTCCCTGTAACTGTAATACTCTGCCGCAACCTTCAGCAACTTGTTACTTTTAGGATGAGCTGTAACCGAATCATTAAACAATGTCTCCGCAGTCGTTCTCCACGTCACATCGATCGTGTTTGTGGAAGCATTCCAAGAAGCAGACTCTATAATATCAAGACGGTCAGAGTTATCACGCTGTACATAAACCGTGTTATTATCAGACTCATCAAGATAAAGCCACTCTTCAGCCACTTTCTTCTTATATGCCTCAAAGTCATCTGCGCCATAGTAAGAAGCATCATTCTTCTTACGTATATCATCATCCAAGAGGTAATAGTCCTGCTGAGATATACGCTGGGAAATATACTCTTCATGTGTATAATTACCAGCATCAATACCCTTTTGCTGATTAGTATTCAGCACAGCATTAATCTCAGGCAGTGTTCCCACCAATTCATACAACTTAGATGTAAACTTATAGACCTCTCCATTATCAGCGGTCTTCTCTGCCACTACATAGTAATAACGATCATGTGTAGAGGTGATAGGCTCTGGTGTGTATGTCGTGCCACCATCATTCTCTGTCTTAGCCCCCTGCACAACATTTTTACAACGGTCATACCATGTGTATTTATATCCGCTGGTGTTCTCTACGCCTCTCAGCTCAGCCTTCAGATTGCCCGTGCCGTCCTCTGGCTCAATGACAACAGACCGCGCTGACTGGTGGGTAAGAACTGGTCTGCCGCTCTCGTCATCCCATTCCCATATAAAGTCCTGATCCTGTGTGCGGTCGTTATACTCGTCAACGACAGCGGTGCTGTTCTCCTCTTTAGACCAGTCCTTCCAAGTAGCCTGGTTGATACCATGATACTGGCTGACAATGCCAGCATTTGTATTGAACGCACCGCTCTCAGCATGCTTACGCAGGGTATATGTGCCAGCCGCACAGTTGTACATAACACTCTTTGACACCGCGTAGGTCAGCAAATCATCAGTGATAGGACCTATCATCCAGTGAGTCGCAGGGTTCAGCTTCATGGTACCACCACTCCATGTATAAGTACCATTATTATTATTATATGTGCAAGCAGCACCTTCATCAACACCATTAGTTCCCCAATAGTTGCTGGCACTACTGTAGTAAAGCATACCTGCCGTAGGCACCGCTACCTCATGAGCATACTGCGGCGTAGTCTTCCAGTTGAAGTGGTTTACATTGTCCGCATTCTCGTCACTGTAACAGTCGCGGAAGTAGAGGTTGTTATAATAAGAGGTGGTAAGCACACCCGGGTAACCTACATAGTGATTATGGAAATCACCATAGTTAGCCTCCGCAGCTATGGTGTTGTAAGACACATAGCCGAATGACGGACTCGCCGTGCCGTGCATGGTACGTATCAGTCCTGTGTAGAAGGAGTGCTCCGGCCACGGTATAGTAGCGTAGTTACCAGTAGAGTGCATAGAACCAACGATACCACCCGTGTTGAAGTGCATACGCTTCGGGTATGCCGTGGTATTGCTATTCTGCCGATAGTTGATACGTATCGGCATAATATCAATGTCAACATCAGAAGACACATAATGTATCTTCGTGCTGTGTCCGAGGTCACTGAGCATAGAGCCGTCATACGAGCTCTGTACACGACCTACGATACCACCGACATAGAGTCCCCATCCGAAGTTACGACGGATGATTATAATCTGTTTCCAAACCGAGCCAGGCTGGCAACAGGTAGGATCAACGTTAGAGGCGTAGATGGCGCTGTTCCTGACATCCACATCGCGTATGACAGAGCCGGCGGTAATCATACCCGCAACGACACCCACAGCCACATTCGTACCTCTCGGATTATTGTTGCTGGTCACATTATCATTATTCTGAGGTTGTGTATGCATGGCCTCCTCATAGAAGAACGAGCCGTTATACACGTCGTGCTCCAGTTTCGCACCATCGATGACAAGGTTCTTTACGGTACCGCCGCTGACAACGCCGAAGAGACCCCATGCCTGGGTGGCCTGCTCCTCGTAGGTGAAGTCAAGCGTACCACCGCGCCATATCTGATGAAGGTTCTTGATGACATGACCCTTTCCGTCAAACGTGCCGCGGAATGTATGGTAATAATCATAGTTATCAACCATGGTCAGTCCGCAGATTGGCAGGAAGTCGTCATTATGGTTGAAGCCGTGGCGCTCCGCATAAAGTGCATCTGTAGTGCCAGAGTAACCGTCTCTCGCACCTGCCATGCGTCTCACTTCCATATTGATGTCACCACCAAGCTCAAAGAAAGCAGCATTGAATTTCTTTACATCATCCTGAACAAGGACACCATTGATGAAGCCGTTCGGGAATGCGTCTGTAGAGCGTGAGAGCTCTGACCAGAGACGCAGTTCCTCCTCATTGCTTATGACGTAAGGATTATTTGCCTCACCGCGATCTTCATTGGTGTCAAGTTCCCTTGTCGGCAGGAAGGCACGCGGCATGGTATATGAAACCACCGTACCATCGGTAGCTGTGACAATGACAACAGTCTCGGACTTATAAGAAGGGGTGACTTCAAAAGTCATATCCTGGGCAGCTGTCGATGTCTTGCCATTGACTGACCATGTCCACATCAGGGGACCAGTTGTCGCACCCGAACCATCAAGTTTCTGGCTGCCCTCAACAACAGTGAGTTTCATCCTATGAGCATTCTGAATACCACGACGCCCCATATTCTCATCGACGAGGGTAAGCTTACAACGCACCTTTGGATTACCTACGTTATCAAAGAAAGCCTCGGCCTGCGCACCCTCAACATAGGTACCAGCGTTATAGCCAGTCGCGTAATATCTGTATCCGGCAGGCAGAGCCGACCAACCTCCAAACTCAGGAAATATGCCCTGATAATTATTATTGGATACATTTTCACCGACAGAGTTATACCACACGACAGTACGAGACTTACGCGCACTACCATTGGCACTGTTAGCCCTCAGCAGTGTTGTATCAGCATTACCCACATCAAGATATCCGTCACTGCCAAGTTTCTTGGTGTAGTTCTTACGCCTGCTCATTTCAGTGATAAGGGTCTCATTGACATGCACCTTGTATCCGTTATACATCCAAGTGCCTGTCTTCGTCAAGTCAGCGCCATTACTACCCTCACCAGAATAGTCATCAGAAATAACTGCTGCATCATAGGTGTTACCACCATAATAATTAGCAGGAGAGCTGAAGCATCCTACGACAGGTCCCACGAAGGCCTCCGGGGCTTTTATCTTGGCCCCATAAGAGAGTACACGCTGCGGCATATTAGTTGCCGGCTTCTTGATATCACCGATTACACCGCCAATACCGAATTTTGTGAGAGCGTTATCAGACTCCCAGTAATAGGTCGCTCTGTCAAGCGTTATCGTCACGTTCTTAGTAGCGCAATCAGACATATTAGCCGTAGCTTGCATCTGACCACACAGACCTCCGACATAGAGATTCACGTTGCTTATATTAAAATCTCCTGAATTAGAGATGGTGCCACCTTCAACTTTACAGTCGCTGACGGTTCCTGTACCCCGGACTGAACCCACCATGCCACCAATAACGACAAGCTGGTCATAGTGTGCGAAATTTCCCTTAAGGGTAATAGTAGGAGTTATGACCTGACACGCCGTCAACTTACCACCTGTCTGAACGACAGCGGCAACAGTACCGAAAGCATCACCACCAGCATTTTGTGGAGGATAGCCGGAGCGATTGAACGTAATTCTCGGCGAAGCGAGCTTCACATTCTCCACAGAACCAGACACGACGGGGATGAATCCCGAATAACAGAGAGCGTTCACATTCAGAGTCAAGCCTGTAACTACCTTACCTCCGCCGTCAAAATGTCCTGAGAAAGCTGCCGGCTGCCCATAACTGACACCATAGCCCCAGTCATGAGCAGACATATCAACATCCCCCGTCAACTCCCAATACTGGTTATTACCATTCATCACAGAGCCGAAATAGGCTAACTGCTTCTCAGTGGTAATCTTGTAAGGAGAAGTGGCAGTACCCGCACCGGTTATACCGGACTCAGTAAGTGACGTAGGGGCATAATCAGCCCATGTGTCTGCGGAGATGTTCAAGGCATACGTAGCCACGAGTGCCCAGACCATCACCATACGCTGAATTGTAACAGAAATCCTTTTAATTCCCATATACTTATTTAGGTTTATTATTTTTCTAATCATGTTCAATTGTACCGTGTTTTCATGCTATGGCACGGAAATATTTGACGAAAGGACATAATGATGCCATTCATCAAACTACAAAATTAGTACATTTTCACCTACTCTCAAAAATTTTTAACTGAATAAATGTGTGTTTTAACTTTCTTTCACATTATGGTTAACTAAGCCGACAACGGATTATGCGGATATAGCGACCACAGATTACTGGGATTACAGGGATTAATCTTAACAACGGATTAAGACGGATTGTACGGATATACGACCACTGATTACTGGGATTTATTTGATTTCTTTTCAACAACGGATTAAAACTAATTATGCGGATATAGCGACCACAGATTACTGGGATTACAGGGATTAATCTTAACAACGGATTAAAACGGATGACACGGATTTCACTAATTATTAAATAGAATTATAGAATTATTAAGAAGAATTATTTTGAAATTATAATCTACAGAAAGAATTAATTAATGAAAAATTCTTGCGTCCCTATGGTAGCAAGCGTCTCCTTACGTCGCCGAGCGCGTGGACATTCATGGTAATTACATGTTAGAAAAACGAATATAATTTTGAACATGAATTATCAGAAATTGACCAGGCGCTCGGCACTTGTGACGCTTTCTTGCGCTCCGTAGGTGCTCAGGCACTTCGTGGAGGTCTTGCAAAGAATTAATCTTGTTCAAAAAAGCGACGATTCGTTGTTGTGATAACTCACATGGAAAACAGGCAAAAAACAGAGGTGGGTAAATGACAAAATGAAAGCTATGCTTTCACAGTGTGAAAGCATAGCTTTTACAACGTCATTCGATAGCTTTTACACGGTAAAAGCATAGCTTTCACGACTCCTACCGATATTTAACAGTTATTAAGTTTTCGCGCTATAAAACCAGCTCGGGAACAAACAAAGTGTCACAAAAACAGATGTTTTTGTGACACTTTGTATTTTACTCATTTCCGCCGTTCCACAGCACCTTCTTTCCTCCTATGATATAGACCATGCCTTTGCGCAGCTGCGACTTGTCGAGGCGCTTGCCGCCAAGGTCGAAGACCGCATCCGAGGCAACAGAGTCAGCAGAGCGTACGGTAGCGATACCGTCAGCCTCCTCACTGTTATCATACAGGCAGAAGGTCTCGTCCATATCCTCAAAGACGAAGGACAGGTTGCCTAACTTAGCCTCTGTTTCGAGCACTATGCCGTTCTTAGCCAGCGTCTCCACGGTGAGGTATGCCTTATGTGCCGGTATCTCATCGCCGATAAACTTATAGAAGCCCACGCAGTCCGGGTTGATAGTCTTCTTGTAAGCCATGGTATAGCAGTTCACCGTACCTACGGCAACATCCTCATCTAACGGGTTACCTCCCAGTATGCTGGAGTTGGAACCGTTGGTGATATTGCTGAGGTCCCATGTCTTCTTAAAGAGATAGTCCTTAGACTTGGCACCCGTAGTGGCATATACTATATAACCGCAGTTTGCCACCATATAGTTTACCTTCTTCAGATGAAGCACATTGCCCTCAAGCACCTTATTGTTATCAGACGGGGTGCCGGTACCATAGACAGTGATGTTACCCGTGCCCACTGTGCCGTCCTCATTGATACTGGTTACAGGGACCTTGGCATTAAATCCGAGACAGATGGTGCTCCATCCTTTCCACTCTTCCTCGTCATTATCGTCCTCTCCCAGTCCGCTGAGATGAGGAACTGTGAGAATATAGGTGTCAGCCTTCCTGAACACTACAGTTTTGGTAGGCTTACCCAGTCCGCCACGCTGGTTAGCGGCACGCACATAGAACACCCTGCCGTCCTGTGAGTCATCAGGCGAGAATGCCGTCTCTGTGGTTACATCAAAGAACTCGAAGAAGCCTGTCTCTTCATTTAGTCGGAAGACAACATAGCACAGAGCCTGGTCATTGCCCGTCCATGAGATGCCTACATCGGTCTGTACTGGTAGAACACCGTCAAGGTCCACCTGCTTGGTAAACACCGTCGGGTCATAGGCATTATCACCTCCGAGCACATTATGCACGGTATATTCCGCAGCCTGTGAGGCGGTGAGTATGCAGTCGTCAGAGCCGGCAGCAGGCGAAGCGGCACGTAGCGTACGTCCTGTAAGGTCAGCTATGGTACCGTCGGCATTCATGGAGCCGTACTCGTGCATACGGCAGACGAGGTTCTTGGACATGACGGTGTAACCCACTGATGCAGGTATGGACTCATATACAGGATAGAGGAACGTCTGGTTAGGCGAGCCCTGCCAGCAACGTCCGATGTTATACTTGCCATTCTGCAATGCGTAAGCCTCCGGACTCTCACATTTCACGACTGCATTGTTGAAGACATATCCCCACGGCTCATCATAGAGATAGTCCGCGCCGACATAGGATGTAGATGTGTATTTAGACACATGGCTTGCCGCCACGATGTTGTTAGGAGTAGTACGCTTACGCAGCACCATCGTAGGACGCTCCCACCAGTCATCACCACCACCGCAGATGAAATCGACGGTACCCCATACGGAGCAGTCCTCATAGTAACGGTGCGTGCGGTAGAAACCAGGAGACTTACCAAGTGTTGACGAGGTGCAAGATCCAGACACGTATGTATCCTGATATCCCTTCATCGTCACATTCTTCCATATAGAGTGTACACCACGGTCATAGACAGCGGCTGCCTGTCCTCCAGGATTACTGAGGTTCTGAGCCACCTGGAACCACGAGTAGCGGTCCTCAACGGTGAAGTCCTGGAAATACGCATTCTCCTTCTTGGCTGTCACGCCGAGCGTATTAGTATATGATATACCATATATATATGGGTCGCTGAAGATGATGGTGCTGTCCTGACTCTGACCTATGACAGACACATTGTCACGCTTGACATAAGACTGTCCGTTATGGTAGTCGTTGACCGTTATCGCCTTTGCCTCTTCCGGCTTGCTGCTTGCGTTGTCCTTATGGTCGCCAAAGGTGCCGTTAAGTGTCTCTGTACCTTGCATCTGATACTCACCGTCAGGCACGAAGATATAGTAACGGTCTGTACCACCGGCAGCATTGGCCTTTGCCAAGCCCTCGTCAAGCGTACCGTACTCTATGCCTTTGGCATCGAGGTTGGCGAGCACTTCGTCAGGGAGTACCTGTTCGCGCTCCCCTGCTGTCTGTGTCTTGCCGTCGAAGCTCTGCTTATGTGTCACCACGAAGTTATACAACGCATGCGGCACATTGTCTGGCTCTGCCTTGGTGGTGAAGGTTACGGTCACTGCCTGTCCGTACGCCTCGCCATATACATCCTGCAACGTACCGGCAGGGATGGTGAGGGTGTACGTATGGCCATACTCCAAATCCCAGTAAGAGAACTTCAGCGTGTTGCCGTCAGCCACGCCCTTTATCTGTTGGCCGAGACCGGTGTTATCGGCAAGTGTCACACTGCCCGGCTCATGGTTGAGAGTAACGGCTATGACGCCCTTTGTCTCAACATTAGTGACAGTGACATTCTTGGCATCGCTGCCGTTCACGGTGACTGCACCCACTGTAGGAGCAGTAGTACCCGTGACATTGAATGCTATGTTATAGGTTGCCACCGTCACGCCACCTGCTGTCTTTAACAAGATGGTAGAGACAGGATTGGCTGGTGTAGGCTGTGTTATGACGGTGGTACCGTTACTTGTGGTAGTGGCTGCCACCACCGGCATACTGCTACCAGTGTATGTAGGTGTATAATCCTTTTCCAACAGTGTGGCGCTCTTGAGTGTGGCGAGGTCATCGGCACTGACAGCCGTATTGTCTATCGTCACGCCAGTGAGCTCAGGCTGTCCGCTGACAGGGTGATACGTAACCTTAACGTATGTAAAGCGGCTGCCGCCGTCACCAGCGAACTTTATCTGCTCCTCTGCGTTTGAGCCGGTATAGTCAAGTGTCACGGTACGTCCGTCACTGCTCTTTGTGGTGTAAGCGTTAGTACCGGCGATGGTGGTGGTCTTTATCTCACCAGCGTCAGAGTGCAGTTCTATGGTGCAGTTAGACGTAACAGGCAGAGTGAACACTGCGTTCTTATTTACCGTACAGCTTCTCTCAGCCACCACGCTGCTCTGGTCGGCATTGCTTACCATACCGCTGCTGCCATCGATACGGAGTGGCAGGTCTATCTTGGTGCCGTTGACATCAAGCTGCTCCACCGTCAAGCCCATAGAGTTCTGGTAATATATGGCTGGAGCTCCGAGAGCCGACGACAACGGCCACTGCATGGTGGAGGCAGACTCGAGTTGTCCACGCGACACTGTGTTTGCCGTAAAGTGAGGTGTCAACAACAGGTCGCCGTCAACTGATATCTCATCAGTCACCAGATACTGCTCACCGAAGTCATAGCGGTTGCCCTGACGGTCGGTGTAGTAGTCGAGGGTGTAGCCCTCTATGTAGAGGTGCTGGTTATGTGAAGGCATGGTGAACTTCTCGTCCCACTCCACATGCTGCTGGTAAGGAGGCAGACCGGCTGCCTCGCCGCCTGCCGAGAAGTCAACGTAGTAAGACTTCTTCTGTCCGAAGAAAGCACTGAGCGAGATGTACTTGGTCATGTCTATCGTCAACTCGTCAGGTGTGGCAGATGACCAAGAGTATGGCACGTCGTTTATCCTCTTGCCAGAGAAGGTGCCGAGCACATTGCCGTCAGCGTCGGTATATTGTCCTGCCTTATGCAGGTAGTCGCCTGTCTGGGCGTCGTAGTCCCAGTCGCGCACATAGTAGCGGTAGCCCTCATCATCCTGCCAGTATTTCAGCTCATAGTACTTATTGCGGTTGGCGCTGAGCGTCACGCTGGCATTGTTGGTGTATGCCAGTCCGCGTGAGGTCTCCATACCCGCCGGCGATACTGACACCGTACCCATGCTGGCATTGTTGGTAGCAAAGTTAAGGTACTGGTACTCAGCATCAGGCAGCGAAGCACTGAGATACTGATAGAACGAGAAGTCATTGCCTATGACGAGGGTAGCCTCGAGGTCAACCTCCGGCACGGTCCAAGTGTAGAGGTACGCTCCGTCGTTGTTGCGAGTGATGTACTCATCGTCTATATTATCCGGTTCACGACCGTTGATGGTGGTGCCTCCACGGAGTATAGGCTGGTATGTGGCAAGGGTGAACTGTGCGTTCTGACCTGAAGGCATGGTGATGACAGCGCCCTCGGTAAGTGATATCCATGTATCAACCTGTTCGTTGGTCAGTTTGTTACCCTCCATATCTATCACCTTAGCTGCGGTGGTGTTAATCTTTATAGGCACATCGATGGTGAGGTCACTGCCGTCACGCGCCTCGATGTCACAGTGGGTGGAGTAATAGAACTCTTCCTCACTGCCCAGTGTCATAGGCTGAGCTCCGTAACCTGTACGGAAGTCCCACATCATATTGGCTGAAGAGCGACGGGTATCAAGGGTGTTCTGCTGTCCGCTGTAACGGAATACTGGGAGCAGGGTAATCTCCTGTCCATCGCTGGCGAAGAACTTGTTCTCGCCTAACTCATAACGCACCTGCTTATTTTCCTTCAAAGAGTCTGCGTCCAGCCAGTACGCCAAGGTCATTATGGCATTACCCAGCGGGAAGTACAGGCCGTAATTGCCCGGAACTCCTATTGAGGTACTGGTAAGACCGTCAGGGAGGAACTTGTCAGAGCCTATCACGAAGTCGGAGTAGTCCTGACCGTAGTTATAGAGATTATCCTCCTTGTCTTCCATGCCGAACAAGGCAAGTTCCTCTTTTCCCCCGATTTCTTTCGTGGCAGAGATATCCTCGGGCACCTCTGTGCCGTCAGAGAAGGTACGCAGCAGTACGAAGGAGTGTTCAAAGTCATACCTCACCGTTCCCTCCGGTCCCTGGGCAAAGCGCACGAAACGCTCGTTAGTGCCGTCGGTAATGGCTATCTCGTCAGTAAAGTCGGTGCTATAGAAGTCGCCGGCGCGTGTCTCCGTCCAACCCAGGAAGCCGTAGCCAGTCTTGGCTATGACACGCATAGACACCTTGGTACCCTTGGTGTAGCTGCAGTTAGGAGCCTCAGGGGTATATTCCACATAACCGCCCTTTGACGGAATAGAGACGACATTGAGCTTATAGGTCTTGAACTTTGTAGTCTTAGACACTACGTCGGAGTTATTCTTCTTACTGTTGGTGGCGATGGCTTTTATCGTCACATTCATATCAAGGTGTATGCCTTGGTCCACTTGGTTGTCATCAAGGTTGGACACGTATCTTATGCCGTCGATGGCATCAGGCTCGGTGCCGTCGATGGTATAGTATATCACATCGTCAGGGTCATCTGTGGCAAGGGTGAACGTTGCGTTGTCATTGTTCAGCGTGACAACTGGTGCGTTGGCATTAGGCGAGAATGTCACCTTATATATACGCAGGTATTGCGGACCGAAGCCTATAGAGTCGGTTATCTCGTCGCCTTCCTCATCATTGAAGCGTCCCTGTATGGTGACACCTCCTGCCGGCACCTTTATCAAGCCTGACGTCACCTTGTCAACAGCCTTTGAGCGGAAGGCGGTGTTAACGCCGTTGACGTTGAGATAACGGTATGGGCGCTCTGATGCGCCAGTGTTAGAGAACACCACCTCAATGGTGCCAGGCACGGTGTTATGGAAATAGAGCTCTGAGCCCTGGAAACATCCGTCGGTCTTTGAGAGGTACTGTCCGACACCTGCCAGATACTGCGTGCCGCCGTAATAGCCCTCAGCGTCGGTGACACCTGCCGGCCATGTGCCTTCGGCATCAGCGAATGTCATCTGGCCGTCCTTGCTTATTGACAGCACATCGGCTGTTGCTCTGCTCCAGTCCCACTGACGATAGCCGGTGACATCGCTGAGGGCGGTGCCGTCGTATGCCACGCTGCGACCGTAAGGCAGTGAGAGTGTCTTTGCCTTGTCCTCCGCTGTGAAGGTGAGTGTCAGCGTTCCGCCGTTATCCACTGCGTCTGTAGCATAGGTGACGGTGAACTGCTGTGATATGGTACCGTCATTCTCCACCTTGAAGGAAGTCGGAGCGACGGTGATATTTGCTGATGAGCCACTTACAGCGAGGCTGGCTGTAGAGTAAGGGGTGAAGTCTGTACCCGTGAGCGACACCTTTACCGTCTGGTACTTTACCTTGGCATCGTTAATAACGAGTGACAGAGGCTCCGCCGACACTTCCAACTGTGCATTGGTGGAAGAGACGGTGAAGGTCTGGTCTGACGCTGAGTATATACCGTTGGCATCCTGGTGCGCCGTGATTGTCACGGTGCCGCCACGCAACATACGTATCAGTCCGTCAGAGGATATGGTGGTGAGGTCTGTATTGCCTGAGGTATATGTAACAGGCGCACCACTGATATTCTCATAGTCGGTACCTGCCTCGAGCAGATAGCTCTCGCCTGTCTTGACTACATAGCTGGTGTTAAGCATGGAGAAACCTGCCATGTCACAGTCTATATAATATATGTGGCAACCGTTGGTGTTGCGCACCTTCACGTTTACATACTCTTCGTTGCCGGTGCTCCTTACCACCCACTCCTGCTCGGTGAAGGTGGTTGGCACTGCCACAAGGTTGTTGTCTGCATCACGCTGCTCTACTGAGCCTACATACAGTTTGACACCACGGGCATCTGACTGGTTGTGTGACTCCACGCCCATCCTTATCACTGAGCCTACCTTTACAGACGGGATGACAAAGTACTCCTTGTCGGCACCGCCGAGCCACAGGTATGAGCCGCCGTGATATGTGCCGAGGCTGGTTGACGGATAGTCAACGGCTATGGCGAGGTTACGGGTGGCTTGGTCTGCCTGCTGGAACACGAGGCCTTTCAGCTCAGCTATCTCATTGCCGTTGGCATGGAGCGTGCCGTCCTCTTGTGCCACCTGCCAGTAACACTGACCGTCATTGCCTGACGTGTCACCTGTCTTCTCTGCGTCGCTCCAGTTGTTTGATGGTGACGTGGTGCTCGTCACAGAGTATTTGCCTGCGGCAAGGTCTGCCTTGGTGGCATCGCTCCATGAAGTGAAGTCAAAGGTATGGTTGGTTATTCTGAACGTAGTGATGTTTGATGTCACCGTGCCGTAGCTGTTGGTTGCCGCAAGGTAGTAGTACTCTCCCTCTGCAGGCTCTGCCACGGTGTATGTGGCGGTGGTGGCACCGCTGATGGCAGTAGCGCCGGTGGTGCTTGCCGTAGTGTTCTTATACCACTGGTAGCGTGTGGCGCCGCTGACCTCTACCTTGAGAGTCTTTGGCGAACCACTCCTTACTGTGTAAGAAGAGGCGAGGTCGCCGGTTATCTCTGGCTTAGGCAGACGAGGATAGGTTACGATAAGTCCGCTGCCGTAACTGCCCTCATTGACTGTGACGGTCACGGTAGAGGCATTGCCCACGTATGTATATGACATCGTCAGGCCAGAGACGGTCATATCCGTTGACAGGCTGCCGTCGGTGATAGTGCCTGACGGCTTGCTGAAAAAGTTCATGAACTCTATCTTCATGCCGCTGACGGCGGGGATGATGAACTTGGTGCCACCGTTAACCTGTGCCCAAGTGTCACCACGGGCATTATTGAACTTACCACCATTGGTATTGACGATGAGCGGCATGTCCTGTGTCTCGCCCTCTACATCTGACTGTGTGACGAGATACTGGTCACCTGAGTTCTGCCAAGCTACTCTCGGCGCACCGTTACTCTCACCGAAATACCATGTGGCTGTCACGTTGTTCTCAAGAGCATCAAGTGTCTTGGTGTTGGTACGGAAGACCGGGGTCAGGGTTATGTCATCCTCTCCTACCGTTATAGTCTGTCCTGGAGAATATGTATTGGTACCGTCAGACCATCCTGTAAGGGTGTAACCTTCCTTATATATAGTCTGGTTCTTTGGAAAGGTGTATTCACTGTTAAACTCCACCTCTGCGGTGGCAGGCAGCTGTTGCGACGTGATTGACGCGTCACCACCGTTTGCGTAAGTTACTTTTATCGTTGTCGGAATATCATCCAGTGTAATGCTCTCTACTGCAAGGTATGGCATATAGTTGCCACCAGCAATGACAAGTTCATCCTCTCCGCCACTATAGTATGTGACAACGACATTAGCCGTCGTGTTATTATGATAGCATGCGCCATTATTAGTATTTATGGTCTTAGCGACAGTAGCACCAGTGCTCTTGGATGTAACCGTAAGGTTGCCTCCCCATGCACACGTTCCCGCGGTAATCTTCACCGGACCTCCTACTGGAACGACAGCACTGAAATTACCCAAGCCATGCTCATTAGAGTGATACTTACCTGTTATTACAGCATCGGCAGATACATCATCAGCCTCCACCCTGGTGTATGTCAGTCCGTCACTATTCATTTTAAGACCTGCTGTAACAACTGCTTCAGACTCTGAAGAAGCCAGGAATGCGCCGTTACGGAAGTCAGCCTTAATGTCATGGTACACCCTGCCATTACCTACAGAGACTCTTATGGTTCGCTCAACCGCACCGTAGGTCCCGTCAGCCGCCTGGGTTATAGTAATATCAACAATGCCAGCGGCAACACCAGTGATGACACCTGAGGCATCTACGGTTGCAATAGATGTATTGGAGGACGAGAATGATAATGCGCCCTCAGAATCAGTGTCATAGTCAACACCTTTCATCAAGCCATAGGTGTAGCCCTCTCCTACCGCTATGCCATTTCTTCTTGAAGGTGTGATAAAGAGTGCCTGTTTCTCACGTAGCACTTCCAACTTAGTTATAAAAACATTTGTTCCTTGAGCCGCACGCGTAAGAGTCATTGTCTTACTGCCAGCCGCATCAGCAGGTACAAACATGCTGATGGTATTAGGTGTCGTGCCTCGGTTTGCATCTTCAGCAGAATCATCTGATGTATCAATATTGACGAACTCTGTGCCACCACCAGTACTTACCGTTGTGGTACCGTTGGCAAACTTGATTAAGGCACCTGACACTTTATTCGCCGCATTCTTATTTCTATAACCTGTAACATTAATAATATATCCTTCGTCAAGTTCATTGTCTAAGGTAACACCTATAGTATTACCTGAGAAATCACTTGGTCCGTTAAGACGTATTACTCTGTATCCGCTATTCTCCCAATTAACACTCGTACCATCTGTTGCAACAGCGGAGCCACCTGTCTCTACCACACCATCATCAGTGGCCGTAGGATTTTCCCATGAATAAACTGGGGCATAGCTTACCTCATCACCAGTAATGGTGACATAATCCAAGTTCCAGTTACTCATGAAGCCGTTACCAAACAACAGTCGTACTATAACCTTACTCCTGTCAGCCGCATTAAAGGATAACGTCCCGTCATTATATATCCACCAACAATCGGAAGTCGTATATGTGCCAGCCTCCTTCCAGGTCACTCCATTATCCGTACTGTACACAGCTGTTAACGTAGCTGCTTCATTACCACCATAGGCGCAAGCAAAGGACATTCTCACATTGGAATAACCTGTTGTTGGGAATTGCACCTCATAATAATTGTCATGAGTACTTGCATCTGTAGGAGTAGAAATATCATTTGCCTGCGTATCATTCACGATACGGAACACATGGTTATCATGACCGGAACATAGTTGCCAATAACGGGCACTCTTACCCGTAACCACATAGTCAGTTTGGGTGCCGACAGCTTCATCAGCAAGAATCTGCGGAGCTCCAGCTGTAAACCAAGTAGCACCAACTTCTGCCCAGGTTCCGGAGTTTGGCGTATATACATTTCCTGACACATCATACCCTCCTTCAAACGTCCAACTCGCCAACTGGACCGCAGACACTTCACTGCCACCAGCAAAGAGCATAACTAACGACAGTAACATTACTGCCATCAAATGTTTGAAATTGGAAATAGTCTCTGCTAACAGGACTGATGCAGAAAGTTGAGAAGTATTTTGCACACTCAGCGCGATACTCTCATGAACATATCGTAATGTTTTCATAGGCTATATGATATCTTGTCAGTTGGTTTTGCTTTGTATATGTCAGTTGATTTATTATGACGAATAACACCACTCACCGACGTAACACGGGATGTCATCCCCTATTACGCAGTATTTTTCAATATGCAAAAATAGCAATTACACTCAAAACCGAGGGGGAAAAATATACCAAATAGCCCCCATTCACTCCAAATTAAGATTGTTTAACAAATACAAAATCCTTTTAGTAGTACAGATTTCGCATCTTTACTACTAAAAGGATTTTCAATTAACAAGTCTCTAAAGGCTGAATAATAGTTAGTTACCTATATATGTCTATTGTTTTCTTGTCTCTCTTATTACTATTTGTTTATATAGTTAGATAATAGTTAGTTTTACTGTGCCAGCATGTACCTGCATGGCTTTTATCAGTTAATTTTATAGTCAGTTAACGTGTAAAGGTGGTAATTTTGTTCCACCTTACACCTGCAAAGATAATATATTTCTTTTATCTACCAAACATTTTAACAATTAAATGTTCTTTAACTATAGAACTACCGGAAAAACGGAATATCGATATAACGAAATGGCGTTATAACGAAACATCGACATGACGAGATGACGATATAACGATATGACGAAATAACGAAATGACGAAATATCGATATAACGACATAACGACATAACGACATAACGACATAACGAAAAAAAGGCTACCAAGCATCACGCTTGATAGCCTCCCAAAATATGCTACTAAAAAATCATTCTCCGTTCCACAGGACTTTCTTTCCTCCGATGACATATACCATACCCTTGCGGAGCTGTGACTTGTCGAGTCGCTTACCACTTAGGTCGAATACTGCCTCTGGATCAACTTCAGAAGAACGTACGTTTCTGATACCATCAGCATCCTCATCACCTTCGTAGAAGAAGAACTCCTCATCACTATCATCAAAGACGAAGCGTACTTTCTTCGCATCAGCCTCTGTATCGAGTACGAAGCCCTTAGCCGCTGCTGTCTCCACCGTGAGGTAAGCTCTGTGAGGCGGTATCTTCTCACCGATGAACTTGTAGAAGCCTACACAGTCTGGGTTGATGGTCTTCTTATATGCCATAGTGTAACAGTTCACTGTACCTACGCTGACAGTATCATCCAACTCATTACCATCGAGGAAACTGTCATTGGCACCACTGGTGACATTGTTGGTATCCCATGTATAGTTGAAGCGATAGGTCTTTTCTGTCTCACCTGTCGTAGCATACACTACATAACCGCAACCAGCCCTAAGGTATTCAACCTTCTTCATGTGTATAGTGGTACCATCGATTTTTGCCTGTGCGGCATAGACAGAAATCTTGCCATTTCCAAATGTGCCGTCCTCGTTTATACTCTTTGTAGGAACCTTAGCGTTATGAGCAAGACAGATAGTGCTCCAGCCCTTCCAATCGTCGCTGGTGTCACCAGTCTCAGCCAAGTGTTCCTTGTGAACGACCTTGAGGTCATACCATCCAAGCTTCTTGTACTTAATGGTATTAGAAGGCTTGCCAAGACCACCACGCTCGTTGGCTGCACGTACATAGAATATCATACCGTCAGCATTAGCCGAGTCTCGCGGCATGTAAACCTCATTCTGACAGATGTCAAAGAACTCGAAGTTACCTGTCTCTGTATTCTGGCGGAAGATGAAGTAGCAGATAGCCTGCTTGTTACCATTCCATGTAATACCCGCATCGGACTGTGTAAGTACAACACCGTCAAGATCTACCTGCTTGGTGTACTCGCGTGGGTCATAGGCTGCGGTGTTACCAAACATATTCTCTATGGTGTATTCTGCAGCCTGAGTTGCTGTGAGCACATAGTCATCTGAACCCTCACCAGGCGTGAATGGTGACAATGAGCGTGATGACAGATCCATTGTCACTCCCATTGCCGTCTTGGAGCCATACTCATGGAAACGTAAAACATCATTTACGCCTCGGATATTAGTGAAGCCTCCGGCATCGGAAGATAAGTCAAACTTCATATTCAGCAACGTCTGAACTGGTGAGTTACGAATTCTAGTACCTAAATAGAACTTTCCTTCATTTTTTCCCCTTGCCGCTGAATTCTCCGCTGTGAACACACCATCCTTCAGTATATATCCCCAAGCCTGCGAAGCATAATGTTTCAGGCTTGACAAGCGAGCTTGACGTTTTGTATTATAACGCAATACCACGGTAGGATTCTGCCACCAAGCCTGTCCGTTTCCGAATATCGGATAAAGCATTCCCCACAACTGGCAGTCTTCATAGTAGCTGTCAGTCATCTGGTTCTCACCCGGGTCAGATACATACGTACCATCATGGGCCTTCAGTGTTACATACTTCGCTACTGTATGATAACCATTGTCATGAATTGATGGTGCACCAACTTTATCTTCTGTTTCATTGTTAACCAATCCCGCATCTGGCTGATTGCCCTGACTATTGCAGAATCGGTTCTCAAGGGTAAAGTCCTGCATATATGTTCCCTCTACATTATTACTGATAGTAAAGAGCGGAGAGAGTGACAGACCTGCTACTCTTGGCTCACTATATATCACTGTACTATCCTGGCTCTGACCAATGATAGAGATGTTATTACTTGTGATAACAGAGCGACCGTTATAGAATACTTTTTCAGGATAATCTGTCAGTGTGAGCGATAACGAACTGGTGAAGTTACCATTATCATCTTTACCACGCAGACCTACATTCTCACTTGAGGTGATAGGATTAATACCCCTCATGTTATACTGTCCGTCTGGCACGAAGATGCGATAGCGCTCTGTACCACCTGCAGCATTCGCCTTGGTTAGTCCATCCTCAAGAGTACCATAGTCAATAACTTTCTGTTTCTTGATGTTGGCTATAACATCATCTGGTACTATCTGCACAGTATCACTGACTGCCTGAGTAGCGCTATTCCAATTTACCTTGTGCGTTACGATGTAGTTAAACAGTTTCTTAGCTAACGTAGATGATGCTGAGGTAGTGAACGATACTGATATAGCGGAGCCGTACTTCACACCGTTGGTATTCTCAAAGGTGTTAGCTGGTATAGTGAAGGTATATGCCGTATCTGGTGTCAATGACCAGTAGCACAAAGATATCACACTATCCTTGACACTCGCCGTGAGTTCGTTAGAGTCTATAACAACATTCCGGGCAACCATATTTTGGTTAAAGTCCAGTGTAATAACTCCGGAGGTGTTCTGGGCACCGCTGACACTACCGTTTTCTGCGGCCACGCCGTTGACTGAAACAGCCTTCAACGTTGGAGCTGAGGTCTGACCTGTTACATTATAGTTAACACTGAAGGTTCTCAATGTAACATAATTGTCCTTAGCGACCATTAACTGAAGTTTCAACACCGCTACAGGATTCTGCAACGTAGCAGGTGTAACAACTACAGAGGCTTTGTCTGCATCAGCTGCTGCCACCAATGGTTCCGCAGTAATTGCAGGTAACTTACCTGTCGCCTCATCAATATCATTGACAGTACAGCTATAAGTATATGTACCAGACCCATTTAAGGCTGTGAGCTGCTCTGTATTAAGAGAGGTGCCATCAATCGTAACAGAGGCAAGCTTTCTGTCCTTGGTTATCTTTTTATATGTAACACTAATACTCTGAACAGTAGCCGCAGTGTTGAACGTTATCGTCTGCGAGTTAGACGTCGTTGTTACATCCTTGGAAACAACCGCACCCGACAGTTTATTGTCACCGGCTATAGTTATGTCGCCGTTTTGGAATTGTGTCTCAGCTGAATTAACCTTAAAGACACAGTTATACGTTGAGAGTGTCTGTATCGTTGCTTCTGCAGAAAGCTCAAGAAGTCCAGAGCTGTTTGTTCTGTAATAGACACCGTTTTTCCTTGTAGAGAAATAACACTGGACATCAATGGTGTTGTCATTATCAATAGGCAACTGAGCCACCATTCTACCATTAGAATTAGAGAAATTAAAATTCATATGGTTTATGTTCCATGTCACCGTCTTGCCTGCCGCATCCTCTATGTCATAAACGGTCTTACTGTTCAACGTGAATACCGGCATGAGCAAGAGATCATTGGCAACCTCATACGACCTGCCAAACTGATAATGCGTGGCACCAGGTATATCTACGCTATCAGCACTGATATAGTACTGCAACGTGTAACCCTCCTTATAGAGGTTATAGTTGCTTTGTGGCATATCAAACGTCTCACCTATCTCTACCGTCTGTACTGGCAAGGCGTCACCTGCTGCCTCGGCAGACATGAAGTTAATGGTATAAGACTGACGCGGACCAAAGACTGCCTGTATCTCATAGTGATGCTTCAGCGTCAGCTCCAGTGTGTCTTTATTTATCTTAGTATATGGTATACCACTAATTTCTGTAGGCTCTGACTTGTCAAAGACTGACGAATCAGCGTCAGAGGCTCTCTGATATGTGCCGTCAGGGAAGAACTTAGCTCCCTCTGAGTCTATCCAATACTTCAGCTCATAGTACCTGTTACGAGTTGCAACAAGTGTTACACTGGTATTCTTATTGAAGCCTATGCCCAAGTCGGACACCTTGCCATGGTCGTTCTCGTTGTTGGTACTACGTACATCCACTGTGCCCATCATCTCATTATTTGATGATAACTTGAGATAGGTAATCTCTGTATCATCATAATGAGCAGAGAGATAACGATAGAAAGCATAGTCTAAGTCACCAATGACGAGCTCTGCCACTGACTCTGTATTTCTTATCGTCCATGTGTAAAGGTATGCATCACCATCCATCGGGATGTTCTCTTGATAAACGTTGTCCGGGGCATTACCGTTAATCTTTGTGCCACCTGTTCCCGGAATTATCGGCTTATACGTTGCCAAAGTAATCTTAGCGCCGTATGCTGCCGGGATATTTATCTTAACACCGTTACTGATGGAAGCCCAGTTTTCATCATTCTCATTGGTAAAGGCTGCCGTGGCAAATGAACTGTTGGTATTGGTAACACCGCTACCATCTATCTCTATAGCTACATCTACCGTGTCTCTATATTCCTGTGTGGCACCATCCGTATGTGTCATAAGGGTATTAGTAGCTAAGAAACACTTTTTTCCTGCTGCAAGTGTCAACGGATGACAATACTCTGAATGACGGAAGTCCCACTTAACATCGAAACCAGACTTACGATTTTCCAAAGGAAGTGCTGAACCACCTTTATTCTGCATGAAGACTGGTGTCAGTGTATATGTCTTACCATTTTCTGTTTCTGCCAGATTAGAACCATTATTATACTTCTTTCCATTCTGATCCTGCCAGTACATAAGGGTATAAGCCGGACCATGATCAATGAAACCTGCATAGTATGGATATATGCCAGGTGTGAAGATAGAATTAGACACTATAGGTGTCTTGAAGTTCTCGGTGTTGTAACCTAAGGCTAACGCACTCTCCATATCGAATGAGTAGCTATCATTTACCCTTGCTCCTTTTTTATCATAGAATATCGGATTCTGCACATCATAGTTGACAGTGACGGTCTTACCCTGTTCGAATACTGCCCAATACTCATTCGATTCCGTGTTTATGGTAACATTGATAACTGCATCGAGCTGGTTGATGAATTCTTTATTAGCAATGTTGACATGCGATGTTGCCCATGCTGAGAAACCATAGCCACTACCGGCCTTTGCCTCCAGCGTAACTGTGGCATTCTCTGTATATTCATAACCTTCTGTAACCGGGGTAACTACTATCTTACCAGATTTTGAAGGATATACACCGAAGTTGAGTTTATAGGTTTTCATATCGGTCAGCAAACTATCCACATCTGACTTGTTCTTGTTTGGTGCTACAGCAATAGCCTTGATAGTACAGTTGCTTATGAGAGGAACTGCTGCTCCCGGATACTTCTTAGTACTTGCGGCACCCACTACAGGGTCTGTGCCGTCTATGGTATAATAGAACTCTTCACTTGGATCACCTTCTGGATTGTTTACATCTGCTGATGGTTTGAGAGTGAACGATGACGTACCTTTATCAAGCTTAATAACAGGCTTATTGGCATCAGGAGTGAACGTCACCTTATAGATACGCAGACTCTGCTCACCTGTAGTAAGTCCTGTGGTATGAGCCGTTATGAGTACATCACCTGCTGACACAGGGATTGACGTAGCGGTCACCGGGGTAACATCGGTTGCTGTGAAGGCAGTGTTCTCACCGTTAACAGCAAGCGTGATATTGTTTGCACTTGAAGCAGAGAACACCACATCTATTGTACCCTTACACTTGGTCTTGAAGTACAATTCCTTACCGTCAAAACACTTACTTGTATTATTAGCATAGTATGTACCAGCACCAGCCAAGTTAGCAGCCGTGACGCCTTCCGGCCATGACTGTCCGTCAGACAACTTTATATCCCTGAAAGACACATATACATTCTGTACAACATCATTCTCTACAAGTTGAATGGTTGACGACGCACCGCTCCAATCCCACACGGTCTTTGTGCTTACTTCAGTCACAGGTGTAGAGCCAGTGGAGTCTGAGGTGCGACCATAGAAGACCTTAACGGCAACCTGTGTATCCTCGCTATAGACGAAGGTGAGTACGGTGCTGTCCTTTGCCAGCACGGTGGTACCGCTATATGTCACGAGTATCTGCTGAGACAGATTACCATTGCTGTCTACCGTATATGTGTCAGAGTCAACAGTGATGTTTGACCCCTTGTCATCCTTCTTCAAAGTGACGGTGCTGCCGGGCTCGAGGTTACTACCTGTGAGAGTAATCACAGCAGACTTGCGTGCTGCCTTAGCATTCTCTATGAGTACATCATAGGACGGTGCATTAGTAGCTAACATCTCTGGCAAAGGATATACTATCTTTATATTCTTTATGTAGTTGTTTCCTACATTAAGCGTTATCTCGTTCTCACGTCCAGTGTATATATAAGCATACTTAACAGCTCCCTGAGCACCATAAACAGCATCATAAGCAATGTTAGTGCCGTTGATGGTTATGCCTTGCTCATTGCGTACTGTCACCTCCACTCTCGCATTCTTAACCACAGGCAAGGTGAAATCACCATTATTAGCTGCCATCCAACCTTCTGCGGCATATATGGCATTAGCCTGGTTGTCACCCTTAGTCATCTTGATGCCCACGTCAATGGTATCATTGCTGATAATAACCTGTTGAACATTGGCTGACGCATTGTTATTATATTCTGCGGAGCCGTTAAGAGTAACAAACTGCCATGTCAAGCCCATCTCGTCAGTACGCTTCTGCAAAGATACATTGTCAGCGTTCTTTGTAAAGACAGGATGGAGGGTAACATCATTTTGAGGAACATAGTCCTTACCTATTGCGGTGGTTGTCGGACCATCTGACCATCCAGTAAGGGTATAACCGTCCTTTATCAATGTCTGGTTCTTAGGCATTGTGACAGGCAGACCACTTTGTACTTTTACAGTTTTAGGTGTCTCACCATAAGCATCTGCATCATCATTCACAAATGAAACATTCAGATAGAATCCTACAGCTGCTGGCGAAGAAGGAGTAATAGCTCCCGTTGCTGTATTGCTTACAAGACAATAGTAATATGCTGATTTATTAACCTTTTCAATAGTATAATCAGCACTTGTAGCTCCTTCTATAGCCGTACCACCCTTATTGCTGTTTGAAGTATTAGAATACCATTGATATGCCAAACTATGACCATCCATCTGAGCACTCAACTGAGCCTCCACGGACAGCGTCAAAGCTTCATTTTTGTCAACCACATAGGTTTCCTCAAGATCTTTTGTGATTACAGGCCGATACTTATTAGGCAACCTGATGGAATGAACCTGACCCCAACGCTCTACCGACATTATAACCATACCGTCACTCAGAGCTACAATTTCTGTCTCTGTTTTAGTATCATTCTGAGTATAAGTATATGTAGCAGAATTGGTGATTATATCTCCACTCCAGTTTGCGCCGCTTGGACTAAGCCATAAAGCACTTCCTGAAGTTGAAAGTGTTATGTGCTGTCCTTTCTTAATACCGAGAATAGGCATATAACGACCACCAGCACCAAAATTATACAATCCATAAGACGGAATATCTGTACGGATTCTCATGCCTATGCCTTCTCTTCCTTCCTGCGATGCTATATAACCAGCTAATCCATAAGGATAAAAATATTTACGAGCATTCATTCTTGAACCGCCAATATTCTCACCTATAAGAGAAGACACATTCGCATCCGCAGCATCCCACTTCGTAAAATCAAATGTAACATATGAGAAGTAGTCAACTTGAGCAGCCACAGATGCAACAGTACCATAGTTATTACTTATCGTGACATAGTAATACTCTGACTTATCAGTTGTACTACCGACTTTGTAAGATGCAGATGTAGCACCCTCTATCTTTGTTCCGCCCTCATTTGAGTGCGTAGTATTACGATACCACTGGAATGTCACACCCTCTGTGGCCTCCACTGTAAGAGTTAAGTCCTGACCTGTCTCCATATAATAATTAGATTCCAAGTCCTTTGCAAATACAGGCATACCCGTTGGCACATAATGCACTCTGAGGCTATCATAAGCACCTGCACCAAGTGTCATGGTAAGCTCATCATTATTACCCTTATATGTATATGTAAGAGTGCTGCCATCTACTGTCATGTTACGTGGTGTCTTCAAGTCGGTGGTAAGCACCGTAGCAGAAGGAGTCACTCCTGATGTAAAGAGTTCGATGGTAGTACCATACTTCATAGGTATCTTGATAGTGGTACCCTCTGCTACTGTTGCAGTAGCAGCGCCAGTAGCGAAGCCAGTAGAAGCCACCTTGGCTCCGAAGTCCTGCAGTTCTCCTGTCACTGCCTGCTGTGCAGCAAGGACATGAGTCTCACCATCTGTCCAGTTAACAGTTGGAGCATCCTTGCTCGTAGCGAAAGGCCATGTAAATGTTGTCACCTTTGTTATAGCAGAGAGAGACTGCTCGTTGGCACGGAACACCGGGTTAAGCACGATGTCATTCACTATATCGTATGACTTACCAAACTCGTATGTATTTGTTCCGTCTGTCCACCCTGTCAATGTATAGCCAGGCTTTAACAACTGGTAGTTACGCGACTCAATAGTGAATTTCTTACCTACCTCTATCACTTCTACAGCAGGCACATCACCTATTGCATCAGCATCATTGTTTACGTATGACACCTGTGGATCGCACTGTACATGTGTAGTCTTGGTAGTTGCTGCAGCAGCTCCAGTCACGCTATTGAACACTACGCAGTAGTAATAGTAAGACTCACCCTCAACAGTGTTGTATGTAGCGCTGTTAGCACCGTCAATAGCCCTGCCGCCCTTGTTGCTGTCAACATCGTTGCGATACCACTGGTAACGCAGAGGATTTGCATCATTAGCTGTGGCAGCTACTGTAAGAGTCTTCGTCTCACTACGACTGAGCGTGTAGGTCTGTCCATCAAGGTCTGTTGTTATTGTAGGTGCGTACTTATTAGGTACTTTAAGTGTATAAACAGGATTAGCTACTCTCGGTGACTTCGCAGCACACAACATAAACGACAGCATACCGTCAGTCTTGACAAGAAGCGTCATCTCAGTATTGTCGCTATTGATATATGTATCAAAGGTAGCATTGCCTTCCACACCTGGGTAGAAGATATCCGCTTCCTGTAGTCCCGTACCTGTAAGCACAATAACATCACCTGCCTTGAGGTCATAAACATTCATCGGGCGATCTTTGCCTGTTTGTACAAAGCCGCTACCACTCACAATACCAATTTTACCAAGTGTTAATCCCATATAACCTGCAAGAGCATAAGGATAAAGAATAGGTTGCTGGGGATCTTTCTTTGCCCATGCTGTTGCGGTATAATACCCCTTTTCAACCCACTGATAGACACGGGTTCCGTCAGTTCCGTCAACCCACTCCCAAAGGTTTCCAATCTCAGTATCATCCGCTGGCCAATTCTTGAAATCGAAGGTTACATAGTCGTTGACAGCCACTCTTGCTATATTTGAGGATACTGTACCTATAGCATTTGTAGCCTCACAATAGTAGAATGTAGTACCTATAGAATTGGTAGGTACGCTATAAGTAGCAGATGTAGCGTTATCTATGCTCACTGCTCCCTCCTTACTTGCAGTTGTGTTGGAGTACCACTGGTAAGAATCTGCCTGAATAAACGTCGTAGAGAGTTGTAATTCTCCATTGACATTTGCTACATACACATCATTAAGGTCTGTAGTTACGACAGGTTTATCTGTACGCGGATATGTCACCACAATGGACGTCGAGGTAGCGGAACCTTCATAGGTAATGACGAGAGAAGAGGCAGAACCATTATATACTAATGTATCACCACTTATCGTTACGTCCGTAGCAGAGTAATCCGCAATCGTTCCTGCTGGCACAGCTATCTTTGTTCCTGGTATAATATCCAACAAAGTAATTGTCTTTCCATCAACTTTTATAGCAACATCTTGTGACTCACCATTAAAAAGAGCCTGTGCCACATGATAGCTTTCTGTACCATCTGTCCAACCTATATTATTAAAAGGTACTTCAAGCGCAGCTGTAATATCCTGACGTAGAATATTGTTTTGCGTGAATACCGCAGTTAACATTGCATCTTCAGACACAGATGTGTTATCTCCACAAGCAATGGTATTTTCACCGTCATTCCATCCAGTCAGCGTAAACCCACTCTTATACAATGAAGTATTTACAGGAGTAGCAAAAGGAACTCCTTCATCCTCTTCTTGAACCTCTGGAACATTTCCTAACACACTTATATCATTTCCTTTTGAGAAAGATACTTCAACAGGATTCTTCTCACGAATAATCTTGATTTTTGTTATATAATCATTTCTCGTCGTATTGAAACCAAAAGTCCCATCATCTGTAACGACAAAACGACATACACCTGTATAAGCGTCATTCTCACTCGTTCCATTTGAAATAGAAGATAGAGTTGTTGACGTAGTAATTTCAACTATATCACCTTTTGACAGGTTTAATATTCCTATATTACGTCCTCCATTACCTTGAGTAAGACCTTGGGCATTTACAGTCCAATTTGTTCCTGCTCCGCCCTGCAAGGCCAATCCTCCTAAGTCTCCTACCGCATAAGTACAATCCTGATCATTTATTTTAACGGTTTCTGTACCAAAACCAGTTTCTTTTACCCAAGTGAGTTTTGTAAAATCCCACTCTTGTACCGTTTCATATATTGAAGCTTCATAAGAATATGTAACATTACTTATTGATATAGTTTGACTATTCTGCCAACTATAGACTTCTACAACATCAGCATTCTCCAACGTCGTAGCTATATCTGTTCCAGAAAACAACGTTTGTGTTTCTTCTTGATCATCTACATATGTTATTGTATAGCTATATGTTTTTGCTTTTCTATCGAACACAAAATGTACATGTGATAACTTACCGAAGCCCACGGTATTATTTGTCGCCCAGTTAACTTTTAAAGAAGTGCCATCACTAGTTCCATACCACATTACAAGACCTGTCGTAACATAGCTGCTCTTACTACTACCATTGGCATTTTCCCCACGCAAAGCCTTATCACCTATTCCGACTAAACATCTCATACCAGTATTCACTCTCACATCAAAATCCAATGTGATAGTCTTGGCATTTGTGATATTTTCGTTGTCACTAAGATCTGCTATAGCTAGAGCATAGCCATTGCCAGCATTACCAGCGGTAACAAACTGTCCATTAGAATAAGTAGAACGGCTCTTAGCCACAAAATTTTCTGTACCATTATATTTTGCCGCCGATGCAGTTGTACTTCCCATGATGATCATGAGAAGTGTAATCAACGCAGTGACTGTGAAGCGCCTCAAATAGCTGGAGCGTTTCATGTGGTCCATGGTAAGACTCATCGTTTCCTTGTTGTTTGACATTATTCTTGTCATAGCGTTACATTTTATAAATTTCATATTCCAAATAAAATTTATATAGTGTTAGTTAATATCTTAATAATAGCCAGTCTTCACTTATCTCTCATCCACTCTTCTCTCTCTTAACATGAATTGTCATGAATTAGTCATGAATTTTTCATTAAATATTATTAATCAGCGAAATTGCTTTTTCTTCGACCAGTAATCTTTATCTCGTTCATCCACTTTCTTAAGACTCCATCAGCAATCTCCTAATCTTAGATATCTCAACGGACTCCTGCACTGATTTGTCATATATGTCTACCAAATACAATACGCCCGAATTCTCACTCACGATGACATTTGCCGTATGAGTTATCACTCTCGCTCCCCCACTCTTTCCTTTACCCTTTGAGCGTATACGCATCCGCACCTTCCTAAATCCGTTACCAAGGTCAACACCCATCATGGGATTCTCAGAAAGCTGTTCCATCAAATCCAAGAGGTCACTTTTAAGTGAAGCGTAATGCTTCAGCAACCGTCTCACGCGCCTTTCGTAGTTCGGCACAGTCTTAATATCATAACTCATTCATAAACTCCCACGCATCACGTGCTTTAAGTTTTCCGTTCTTTATCAACTTCATCTCTTGAAAGCCTGTCTTCATCCCTTCCCATACCTCGTCTTCTGTCATAATAGAATCGTCTGCATCTGCCATCTTCACCGAAGCGCGAACTGGTTCTAGGAGACGTTCTGACAACCATTTCTTGTTTTTGGCTGTCAAGCTAAGTCCTTGCAGGTAAGTCCAGAGGTTATTCATCGCTACAGTATTCATATCTTATTTCTCCTCTCTTTTGAAACGAACTATCGTTGATTTTCTTTATTCTCTTGACACGAATTGTCATTAATTATCCATTAATTGTCTTCCATGTCATCTCTCCTCATCTCTTTAATTATGTACTTGAAACGAACTACCGTAATTATAGATAATTATTATAATTTGTTTCTTATCTATCTGCTTTCTTATGTTATATCTTCTATTAGTCTTCGTATCTCTACATCAGATATTGACTCCACATCTGCTTTATCATAAATTGTCAGCAGTACGATCTCGCCTTCAAGCGTCTGCACCACTACATCTGCAGTATATGTTATCACTCTTGCTCCCCCACTCTTTCCTTTTCCTTTTGAGCGTATTCGCATCCTCACTTTGCGAGCTCCCCCTCCAAGGTCTGTACCCATAAAAGGATTCTCAGCCAACTGAGTTGCCAACTCCATTATATCTAATCGAAATGAGCTATAACGCTTTGACAGTTTCTTCAAATCCTTGTCAAACTTATTTGACGTTCTTATCTTACAGCTCATTAATCACCTCCCAAAAATCACGCGTCTTCAACTTTCCTTCCTTAAGCAGTTTAGCATCACGAAATGCCCTGCGTAGGATTTCCAACTCGTCCTCACGTGTTTTTGGAAACACAAGGCGGTCTTCTATCTCATCTTCCTCATTCTCGTCCTTTTCCGTCTCTTTCTCGGGAGCTTTGACATGAACGAGGAAGTATGCCAATTCTTCCTTCACTTTTGGACTTGCACTCTTTATGTAGTTCCAGTAAGGCAGAGCCTCCGGACTCAATGTTATGTTTCTTTCCATACTCACCTCCTTTTCTTCATCTCTTGACACGAATTGTCATTAATTATCCATTAATTGTCTTCCATGTCATCTCTTCTCTTCCCTTTATTATGTACTAGAAACGAACTACCGTAATTATAGATAATTATTATAATTTGTTTCTTTCCTGGCTTTACAGTTTACTATATTGACTCTGCCATAAGGTCCTTACGGCCTAACAGGCTGAAGAGGGTTATCTTGTTATCTTCATTTAGTATTCTTAAAGAGCGCATCACCTCGTTAAGGGTTGAACCACTTGTGGCTATGTCATCAACCACGAGGATATTCTGTTTTCTGATAGCGGTGCAGAGTTTCTCATCCTCCTCGCTCGCGAACTTCAGAAATCCTGTTATATAAGGTCTGAGCTTCGCCTTCCTCACGTCCTTGGCTATAGTAAAATAGTCTTTTTTGTGTATCAGGTCAAGCATTTCCTGTATGCTTTGCCTCACCTGCTGCTTCTGCTGCTCAGTATAGCGCGGTCTCCCGTTTTCCAACACATCATCAAGATAGTGCTCGCTATATCCGCTCATATCGAAAGAGACGTTCTCTGGTAATGCCTTAACCAACTGTAAGCGTCGCATCATTGGCTGCGCAAAGCGATATATATATCTGACGATATAGTTGTTTACCTCACTTGATGACTCTGGCGTTATCACAAGGTCATAGTTATAGAGGTTTATCTTCTTATGCAGGTTATTTACTGCCTTTTGTATGAACTGCGTAAGGTCCGGTTCGTCACGAAGTGACTTAGGGAACTTCAGGTGCCGTATGAACGATGTACGCACGTTACCATCAACATCGTCGGCGAACTCATAGCCATAATAGAAACACTGTCCGAAGGCCTCTACCTGATAGCCTGAGCCTGTAAGACGTATCACATCGTCTTGTCCATCGTGTAAGAAGTCGAAGACGAATCCATTAGTTTGTATGTCATATCGAACTCCCATCTTACGTTTCGTTCTTCCGTTTTACTGAACTGTGATAGTTCCGTATATCTGGTCCGCATCTGCGAGCACATAGAGGTGGTCTGGTACTATCTTCACATATATGGTACGTGCCTTGCCCATCTCTGTGGGATCAGCGGTCTTCAGCTTCTCAAAGTTATTATCATCAAAGCTGATGGTGCTCACCACGTTCTTGCGAGTCACCACGTCATCACCGTCCTTATTGACAACGACGGCATCGTATGTCACCTCAAATACGGGGTTGAAGCCTGTAGCTGGAAGCAGATAGATTGGTTTGCCCCAAGGTACTGCGTCTTTGTTCACGCGCAGCACTCCATAGGAAACTTCTTCTTGATCCACTGTCTCTGTAACCGTTTTATAGTATTCTGACCAATCCTTGCCTGTCGGTGCGTCAGCGCTGTTATCACGGTAAGGTATAGCTACTGCGTCGGCTGCAGCTACGTCAAACTTATCATTCTCCTCATCTATAGTCCAACTTATGTCTTCTGAGCTCCATTTGCTATCAAGTGGACTCCAGGTATATTCACGAGACAACGTACCCTTGTTAAGGAAGCTGGTGCCGTACACCTTCACGCTCTTCACTACGAAGTAACGCAGCTGACTCATCTGCTCACCCAACTGGAACACGAGCTGATATCCTGTGAGCGCCTGATCCATCTTGAATGTTATCACGCCGTCAGCGTCATTCTTATAGTCTGGCAGATTACACATCAGCACCTCATCTATAGAGAACGGATTACCTGTGCCGAAGTTCACTGGAACTGTGAGTGTATATACATTAGCGTCACGAGTAACCTGTGCATTCTCATTATATGGCATATACGCGAAGTTGTCAAACGTGCTATAGTCCGCGAAGCTCACCCAGTAACGCAGAGGTGAGTATGTCCAAGACAGCTCGTCGGTATCATCGTCAATCTCAGCTGTTACCTTAAGGTTCTCGAACATCTTGTTCTTTGTGAGATCTTCTGCATCACGCATGTTATACCATCCGATGACGCCCATGGTATGAGGGTCACGGTTATAGTCGTACGGTATATAGTTTACCGCACGCGTAACATCATTACCTATGGCGAACTTCACCTCGCCATATCCGTCAGGATGTGTCAGCGGCATATCATCACCGCTACATGCAGCTGTAAGCATTACAACCGCCACGCCTTTTAATATGTTACCTATTTTCTTCATCGTCATATTACCAATCTTGAGTTCCTTGTCCCTCTTGCTTGTTCACTGTGTTATAGAAGGTATCATCAGCCTCCCATTCCTGTACGCTGACCACCTCAAACTCTATAGGTTGGTCTTCGTCGAGCGTTGTAGCCCACTGATACCACTTGCCTGCCAGGATATTCTTCTTTTCCAGACGCGCCTTATAGAAGTTCTTCTTCAAGTTACCAGTAGCCTCAGAGCCTGTATGTCCGCACAGGTAGAGAGTAGGTTTCTGCATATTGTCCATTGTTATATCCACCGGATACATCTGCATATATGCTATGAGGAAATACCTGTCACCACGCTTATATATGGATTTATACTTACCTTCTGTATCACTGCCTACTTCATGGTCTATAAGGTCCATGCCCTCTGTCTCTGTACCCAGTTTCAGAGTAAGTTTTGATGCTATCTCATCCACATGCATAGACTTGGTGTCCAGGTTGAACCTACCCTTTGTCACGAAGTTATATCCCTCGACATCACCGGCATCATGCTTGTGATAGATAATGAGAGAGTCAAACACCTGTGGTTTATCCGGCTCAGGTATCACCATATAGAAACGTATGGTAGCCTGCAGGTGGGAGAAGTCAAAGCAGGTATAGCCTGTCATACCCTGATTACCCTGCGCATACAGGTAATCGTATGCACCAAGATGAGCGGACGCAGCCTTCTCCGATGCCATATATGCCTCCATCTCTGTATTGTCTGTCGTGACATAGTGTCCCATCTCAACATTCGAAGCCTGTATCTGTCCATTATAGACTACCGGCATCTCGGTATAGCCAAGCTCTGGAACGCGTCTGTTTGCAAAGGCTGGTCCCTCAAGGAGAGGTGCCCACGCCACATAGTCCCTCGTATTCTTAACGTCAAGGACATACTTCTTGTCATTGATACTGAACTCAGCCTTATCCAAATCAACGCTGTTAGTAGTGCTGCGACGGTACTTAAGTTTCTTCACCATTGACTCAGCAATGCTGTTGAAGTCCTGGTTGGTTCCTTCCTTGTACATAGGATATACCGCAATCTTGTCAGTATCCCTCCACTCGAACATCATCTTGCCGTCCTTCAGGAACAAAGCACTACGTGATGCGTCACCACTCTCCAAGGATGGCTTCGTAGCCATGGTACCCTCCTCAAGTATCATCTCGCCATCTGCAACGATGCTGTCAGAGGAACATGACACAAGGAGCATCACCGCAACTACTGTCAGGTATGTAAATATATTTTTCATCTCTTATTATTTCTAATTCTTTGACAGGGTTATGTTTACTATACCGTTGGCATCAGCCATCGTTATTTTACCATCTCTATTGATGTCTGCCACGCTGAGGTCTATCTCCACCGGCCTGACACCCACATTATAGTTAGTTAACAACTGCGCATCAGTGAGGTCAACCTTTCCGTCGGCATTGACATCTCCGAGCAGTCTCTCTCTCTTTCCCAATTCTCCGTCTTCAAGCACAGCCGTGACGAAATCAGGGGCATAGCACCTTTGTGAACTTACTGCTTCCGCATTTGTTTCCAGATACGCACCGCCACGTTTGCCGTTACTCTCACTCCACATCTCCCCTGCTCCACTCTTTGCCTCTGCTATATCATCATCCAGACTCACGTCATACAGTTTTCCTGCCTGAAACGCTACTCCGGTAAGTTGTCTTTCCACAAACGTGCCGTCATCTGCATTTATCCTCACCGTAAGTGTCTCATTACTGAGATCTGCGGGACACATCATCAGATATGCCGTCAACGTCTGCCCCTTCTCCAACTCCAATTCATCTGTAGCAAGTGTCATCAACGTGTTCTTCTCCACTGGTGTCATCGTTCGTTCCGGTACATTAACCGTTGCTCCGGTAACGAATCCTTCCCCCGTTGTCTTCAGTGTTATACTGCTCACTGACATTGCCTCTGTCACTGTATATTGCAGTCTCATCACGCAACCGAGGTGAGAGAAATTGAACTGCGCCGATGTAGTCGTTATCAAATCCCTCGCAGTCATGAAGTCATACACTCCCAAGTGCGTTGTGGCATCATTACCGCTCTGTCTCTGTCCCTTATATGTCACGGGCAACGCTGTATTATTCACTCCGTAATGTTTCCCGTCATACGGAAAGAATCCGTAGCAGGTATTACCGCTGACCAAAGCCCATCCAGCATTAGATACGGCTACATAGTTACCGTTGTCCTCTACCGTACGAGCGAGCAACAGTACGCAATCGCTGCTTCCCTCGTCAACGTACGCTCTCCCTTTGCCTCCACTAATCCAGCTGAAATGTAAGCCTACGCCCTCCTTATATACATATACAGGATACACGTCTGCGGCACCAGCCGCCATTACTATACACTCCAACAGGAGAAGAGTTGTAATCCATCTCCCCATCATCCTTCTGACGATCATTATACTACTCCATGCCGTCTATCTCAAACACGAAATCGCCCTCACCACCATCAAACACGCCTCCCGACTTCTTAGCCGGGATGCCTGGATTATTGGGGTCACTCCCAGGCGTATCACCTGAATCCTCACTGGAGCCAGAAACCTCAGTGATAGAACCGGCAAGCAGCTCCTGTTCCTCCTCCATTTCCTCAAAGGTTACCAAAGGAGCTACATAACTTTTCTTTGATATGAATATATTTCTGTTCATCATATTTTATAAATTCACGTTTCAACACATCCTTTCCCTCTGAGAAAAAAGGACATAGCGTTACTGTGATTTACAAAATTACAACTTTATTCCGATATTAGATATAAAAATACAGAATATTAATCACTCTTTAACTTTAATTAACTTTTCTTTTTTACAGGTTCACAAGTAAGTCCTACTCCTAACTTCTTGAAGATTTTCCTGTCAACCTCAGAAAGCATAACGGTAGAGTGAACCTGACATCCTTGCAGCTGGGGAAGTTGTTCAAGGGCACGTCGGCAGTTGTCATCCGCTTGTGACAGGACGGAGAGTGCTACAAGCACCTCATCGGTATGCAGACGTGGGTTGTTGCCGCCGAGATACTCAACCTTTGTCTTCTGTATCGGCTCAATCATTGCCTGCGGAATGAGCTTTATGTCATGGTCTATGCCAGCAAGATGCTTGGTGGCATTAAGGATGAGGGCAGCGGATGGTCCGAGCAGTTCGCTGGTCTCACTGGTGATGATGGTACCGTCAGCCAGTTCGATGGCCGCGCACGGTTTGCCACAACGCTCACGACGTTCCTTGGCGGCAGTTGTCACACGGCGGTTGTCTGTAGTTATCTTGGCCTGCTGGAAGAGCAGCTGTATCTTCTGCACCTCCGCCTCATTGTTGGCACCATCGGCAAACTTATTAGTGGCATCGTAGTAACGACGTATTATCTCCTGACGCGAAGCCTCCTGACACGCCTCATCATCGCTGATGCAGAAGCCTACCATATTGACACCCATATCCGTAGGAGACTTATATGGGTTCTTGCCGTATATGCCCTCAAAGAGTGCGTTAAGCACAGGAAATATCTCTATGTCGCGGTTATAGTTGATGGCAATCTTATTGTACGCCTCCAGATGGAACGGGTCAATCATATTGACATCATTAAGGTCTGCGGTGGCCGCCTCGTATGCTATATTGACAGGATGCTTCAATGGCAGAGACCATACCGGGAAGGTCTCAAACTTGGCATAGCCTGCCTCTATGCCACGCTTGTTCTCATTATATAACTGAGAGAGGCACACTGCCATCTTACCGCTGCCAGGTCCCGGGGCGGTAACGATAACGAGCGGACGGGATGTCTCCACATAGTCGTTCTTGCCGAAGCCCTGATCGCTGGCGATGAGTGCCACATTATGCGGATAGCCGTCGATAAGGTAATGCACGTATGACTTTATGCCCATACGCTCCAATCGCACACGGAAGTCATCGGCAGCATGCTGTCCGTTATAATGTGTTATAACGACGCTGCCTACCATAAAGCCACGTGCAATGAACTCACCACGCAGGCGCAGCACATCCTCGTCATAGGTGATGCCGAGGTCAGCACGAACCTTGTTCTTCACTATATCCTCAGCGCTGATGACGATGACAATCTCTATCTGGTCACTTATCTTGCTGAACATACGCAGCTTTGAGTCGGGCTGGAAGCCCGGCAACACACGGCTGGCGTGATGATCGTCGAAAAGTTTTCCACCGAGCTCAAGGTACAGCTTGCCCTTAAACTGCTGAATGCGTTCTTTGATGTGTTCTGACTGTATGCGAATGTATTTGTCGTTATCGAAACCTTGTTTCATTGTTTTATTTCTTTTTCCTTAATTATGGTTGCTGTGATACAGCAACATACTGGACTGCGGGGGCAGGAAAGGGCGGAACATTAATAAGGGTTGCTGTGATACAGCAACATACTCAACCATAGTGCAGCAACAAACTGGACTGCAGTGCAGCGAACCGTGGGGATGGAATTACAATGCCTTGTTGAGGTTTACCATCTCTATTGCAGAAAGCATGGCATCGGCACCCTTGTTACCGGCCTTGGTACCTGCACGCTCCACAGCCTGCTCTATGCTGTCAGTAGTAAGAATACCATTAAGCACTGGCACCTGTGACTTCATAGCTGCCATGGCAATACCCTTGGCAGACTCATTTGCCACCATGTCAAAGTGAGGAGTAGCACCACGGATGACTGCTCCAAGACATACCACCGCATCATATTTTCCTGACTCCGCCATCTTCTGGGCAGTGAGAGGTATCTCAAACGCACCCGGCACGAGGGCGAGAGTGAGGTCGTCGGTATTACCACCGTGACGTACGAAGCAGTCCTCCGCTCCGCTGATAAGGTGATTGACGATGAAATCATTAAAACGTGAGGCAACAATGCCTATCTTCTGACCCTGGGCGGTCAATGCTCCTTCTATCTTTTTCATAAGCTTTATATTTTTTTGTATAGGGACTATAGATACTATAGTGGCTATAGTAGCTATAGGAACTATAGGGCTATGGTTATTTCTCCTTTGGTTTCTTTATATGCAGCAGGTGTCCCATCTTGGCGTACTTGGTGTACATATAGAACTCATCCTTTTCGTTGGTGGCTATCTCTATTGGTTCCCTGCGCACCACGCGGAGGCCGAAGCCGTCAATGCCGCTTATCTTCTGCGGGTTGTTGGTCATGAGTATAAGGTCATGTATGCCGAGGTCTGCAAGGATGCTGGCGCCGGTACCATACTCGCGGAGGTCAGCGGCAAAGCCCAGTGCGATGTTAGCCTCAACGGTATCCATGCCCTGGTCTTGCAGGTTGTATGCCCTCAGCTTATTGATAAGACCAATGCCACGTCCCTCCTGGCGAAGATAGAGCAGCACTCCCCTGCCCTCTTTCTCTATACGACGGAGAGCCTCTGCAAGTTGTTCACCGCAATCACAGCGCAAAGACCCGAAGGCATCGCCTGTAAGACACTCTGAGTGCACACGACAGAGCACCGGTTCCGGCGTGGTGACATCTCCCTTGACAAGAGCCACATGGTGCTCGCCCGTTACCTTATTTATATAACCGTACGAACGGAACGTACCGTATTTCGTAGGCAGTTCGGCGCTCGTCACCTGTTCTATGAGTTTCTCTGTGCGGCGACGATACTCTATGAGTGACTTGATGGTAACACAAACGATATTGTGCTCCTTCGCCAGCTCCAGCAGTTCCGTGGTACGCATCATAGTACCATCCTCACGCATAATCTCACAACAGAGGCCTGCCTCGGCAAGACCAGCCATACGACACAGGTCCACTGTTGCCTCCGTATGTCCGGCACGGACGAGGACGCCGCCCTCACGTGCCTGCAACGGGAACATGTGTCCCGGACGACGGAAGTCTATAGGCTTTGACGACGGGTCGGCTATGGCACGAGCCGTAATGCCACGCTCCACGGCAGAGATGCCCGTTGTAGTTGAGATATGGTCAACACTGACGGTGAAGGCCGTCTGGTGGTTGTCGCTGTTATGTGTCACCATCTGCGGCAGGTTCAGCCGTTCACAGAGTTCACGACTCATTGGCATACAGATGAGTCCTTTGGCCAAGGAAGCCATCATGTTTACATTTTCTGTTGTAGCGAACTGTGCAGCACAGATGAGGTCACCCTCATTCTCGCGGTCAGGGTCATCTATAACCAATATGCACTGTCCTTGTCTTAATGCCTCAAGGGCTTCGTCGATTGTGTTGTATTGCATTGTTTTATTTCTTTTTCAGGGATTATGGTGATGGTTGTGTA
>Ga0247611_10001076_pt1 | contig 50500 bp, 78 predicted proteins | sample 177DNAGHGhighgp2_FD_192422 | JGI IMG/M metagenome (GOLD analysis project Ga0247611, IMG submission 192422) | Sheep rumen microbial communities from Palmerston North, Manawatu-Wanganui, New Zealand - 1770 DNA GHGhigh gp2 | ecosystem: Host-associated > Mammals > Digestive system > Stomach > Rumen... | reverse complement strand
AGGCTTGCAGGATTCATCAACAACGGGGTATCTGCGTATAACCTGGTCGTTGATGGTAAATCTGTGGCAGAATGGATCTCTGAGTTTAAAGACGGGTTACCCGAGATTCCTACGGAATTTGAACCTGTAGCCAGTAACATCACCTACAACAACACGACTCATGAAAATGAGTCTGTAAACAACTGTGAGCAAGCGCTTAACTATTTGTTCAGGATGGTGAAGAACCCTAACAACTTCACTACGCTTGCTACAGATACGGAAATAAACGAACTTTTTAATTAAATCTTATATTATGGCTGAAATTGATGTAACAAAACTTATTGATATAAATGGACTTGCACTGTTTCGTGACGGCTGTGACAACAGGTATTTCTCACAAGCAAACGCCAACAGCTTCCAAACTAGTGTAAATACAGCCTTAGGAGGAAAGGCAAATGTAAATGGAAGCCCTGGACAGTTGTTTAATGCGTCTGTTTTGAACCTCTGGAGAAACGGCAACAGTTCTTGCATTGCCCCTAAGGATGTGAGCGGAGCACCTCATATTGCATTCGGTAATGATGATACCGAAGTGACGCTTCCCTTAAATGGCGGAACCATCATTACAACAAATTCACTAAACATAGAGCGCATGAAGGATGCGCCTAGCGGTGCAAACTTTGTGCTTACTCCAACGCCTTCTGTGTTTAGTAATATAGTTGTTGCAGGAAACACAATGGAAACTATACGCGGAAGTGTAGGTGCACTCATTTACTATATACCAAGTGGCGCGGTTGTCGGTAACGGCACTGTTGATGACGCACAGCATTTTGGTGCAGCCCGTGGATTTTATATGGTAACTGAAGTGTCAGCAGGTGGTAATGTAAGCGGAACTGTCTATATTGGTGACGCCAATCCATATACAATTTATTACAGGACATCAAACAGCACATTCTACAGATATAATGGCAGCTTTGTTGAACTGAATGCTCCCAGTGTTCCTGTTGGCATGGGTGATGATGAAAACTGGAGTACAGCTACAGCTGAAGACATTGCCGAACTGTTTACATAAGCAAGTATAGCAGTCTGGTAATTGTGGTAACGAACCTTAAAATTGAAAGATATGGCAACAGAATCTAAATTAATTACATTGGACAACCTGCAGGATGCTGTAACCAGGATACTTGAGTTACTGGGTACAAAGGCTGATATAGACGGTGAACCTAGGTTCACTGGTGTTAAACTTCTTTATGGTGAAGACAGTTGTTTTAAGTTGATGATGGACGACACATCTGATCCTCCTGAAATTCTGGTGGTTACTAATGGTGAGCCGAAGACTTTGGCAATGAATTTCAGTGACAAGATTTTCACAAAGCGCATTGATACTGACGAGATCACCACTTCAGACTGGTCAGAAGCAGACTCTGAAACATATTACTGCATGCCAACATCATCCGTGGAAGCCAAGACCAAGGCTACTACTGCAGCAAATGGCGGCGGTACTGTACTGACAACAAAATACCGCAACTATGAATACAGTATACGCACATTGACTGCCGGTATGAGTCTGACAATAGAGCCTTTTGTCTATTCTAAGATAAACATCAGTACTGGTGGTAGTGTTGCAATCTCCCTCGATAAATTCAATTCAGGTGCTGTAAATGAGTACTGGATTGAACTCAACATTGGCAATGACTTCGGCTCTGTACCAAACCAAAATGGTTCTCCTGTAATGTTCTATGATAATGCAAACATCAGGTGGGCTGGTGGTGAACCTGGATGGGCAACCTTGCGCAACAAGACTGTACAGATCCATATTGTGAACAAAATAGCCAGTTATGTAATCATTAACAACGCATAAGATGAGCAAGAAACAGAATATAGTAATAACTGAAGGATTCCAGAAATCCTATGTATACCTTGAGGAAGCGCTGAAGAACCTCATTATAGGCGATTTAGGTAATTCAGTAAAAGAAGCTGGTGAAGACTTTGATTGGGAAACCAATTGCGGTTCCATTGTTCATAATCCTGAAACAGGCGAATATCTTATCTGGAGTGACGGTTCCAATGGTGAAGGTTATTATCCTATTAAGGTTGATACCGGTTCAGGCCAGAAAGTAGAATATGTTGGAGCAAGTGATTATGAAAATGGGCTTATAGAAAGAAGTTATGAAGTCGCTGGTCAAACCATTACATATCAGTCTTATCCGGTTGAACCCAACACCTATTATATATTTACTAATGATATCGTAGATGAACTCTGTCTTTGTTTTGAAGAATTAAAGGACGGTAATGCTGTTGCTGGTCGTGTTACAGAAAACTATGAATATCATGGTAGATTCACTGCAACTACTACAAGTGATAGACCGTTTGTACTTGATGTAACTGATGCGATTCTTCCTGACAAATATACAGAATTAGATCCTATGCTTGAGTCAGGTCATATGTATGAATTTCATGTAAGTGGTGGATATATGCTCATAACGGATATTACTACTGAAGGTATGGAAGATGCTTCTGGAACTAATAGTAACAATCCTGGTGATGATACTTTACCTGTTGGGAATTAAGCTATGAGTAGAAGAAGAATGTTATATGATGATGTTGAGGCGAATCCTTATGAAGGATTTGTTTGGGGTGAAATATACAACGGAATGGTAAGAACATCAAACAATGACATACTTACTACTCCAAAAGGCTATAAGGGTTCATTCTTGTGTCCTCTTACACCTATTACAGTAGGTCATACTTATAAGTATTTTTATCATCCAACTTATGTTCCTAAACAGTACCATGACTCTGACTTTGGTCAGCAGTCTTATGCTGTAATAAAATATAATAAGGCTAGTATGTCTAGTATTGTATTGTATGGTGGCGGAGACCGGGTTAGTGGTAAGATAACTATTACTATAAGTAACGCTAATGCTACCCATCTTAGGGTTTGTGGAACTATAGAAAATCTTGATGATTTTTATTTGTATGACGCTACCGATGGTGTCTATATTTACAAAGGTAAAAATGTAACTGCTGATACACAATGATTTAACTATGAAATATTATAAGATAATTGACGGAGAAACCGTGTTCTTCAAAGGTAGTGTGCTTCGTATTGGCACTAAAACCATCATCAACCCTACCCAAGAGCACATGCTTGCTGCTGGTTGGCTTGTCTATGAAGAGCCTGAGCCTACCAACGCGGAGAAATTAGCTGCTGCAAAAGCAGAGAAGATTGCCCAGATTGAAGCCTATGATTCATCTGAGTATGTAGAACAGTTCACTATCAACGACACACCCATGTGGTTGGGTCATGAACTTAGGCAGCAGATCAGAACCAGTGCTGACGCATATGAAGCAAACGGCTTTGAGACAATGACCAAGGTGTTTGACGGTATTGAGTATACTTTCCCCATTAACACATGGAGGCAGATGCTCAACGCTCTTGAAATATATGCTTCTGAAGCACTCAACACAACTGAGCGCCATAAGAGCACTGTAATGGCTATGACACGCAGGAAGGATGTGGAAGACTATGATTATACCACAGATTATCCTGAGAAACTGGTATTTGGCAATGGCGAAGAGTAAAAGGAAAATGATCAGGCCTAAGCCTTTAAGTCCTAAAGCGGGTCTCAAGAAATCCAGATATGACAAAGGAGGCAAGATTGAAAAGAAGAAGCCATAAGTTGCTTCTTGTCATTCTTAAGGTTATTCCGGTGATAACCGCATTGTGCTATATGCTGAATACAACGCTTGCCTGTTTTGGCATAGACGCGTTTTTCTTCAGCCATATCAGCGGAATGTCATTGCTTCCATGGTTGTTTATCCTGATTGCTACATATGTATTCAGGTTCTGCATTTATCACAGGATGTTTCTGTACTACATATTGGTGTGTGACATCATAAATATGGTTGATTACTACACCGGTATTCCAATAGATACATTCAATATGCTTATACTGCATTTCGTAATAACAGGCGTTTTCATGCTGCTAATACTCCATTTCTATGTTAAATGCCATAAAGAAACTCTTGAACAAATTGATTGATGATATCGATGCAGGTAATTCCAATATCACGGAAGAAGAAGGCAAGTAGATTATAGAGATGTTGTCCAGCATAACAGACAACAGGATGAGCAAATACCAGGCTTGCCAATACCTGAATATCAGCAGGTCGACTTTTGACAACCTTGTAAAGGGAGGATTTCTTCCAGAAGGAAAACACTAGGCTGGGTTTAAAGAAAAGTATTGGAGGAGAACGGATATAATGAAATACGTTCCCAAGGATAAGTGATTGATTTTTAAGTTGTTGTTTACGACGGTAGCATTGTTAGCAGTGCTACCGTTTGTTATATAACTTTGTGTCATCATAGCTATGACAGTATTATAAACTCATTAAACAAATTAACTATGGACGACAGCAAAGTTTTTATGTTTCCCAACGCTGCCAACAGCAGCATCGATCCCAATCTGCTTGCCATGCTGAATAACAACGGTGGTTTTGGCGGCAACAATTGGATCTGGATTCTTTTCTTATGGATGATGTGGGGATACGGTGGTAACTGGAACAACGGTTTTGGTGGTAACAATGGCACAGGCTTCCTTGCAAACCAACTGAACAATGACGCAGGCAGGGACCTGCTGCTTCAGGCTTTGAATGGCCGTGCTGATGTTTTGGGTCAGCTTGCCCAGATTACCAACGGTAGTGTAGACCAGGTACGCAATGCTCTGGGTCAATTACAATTGGGCATCTCCCAAGTAGGTACTCAGGTAGGCATGAGCGGACTTGAGACTATCAATGCGCTTCAGCTTGGTAATGCTGCTCTTTCTCGTCAGTTGTGCGAGTGCTGCTGTGAAAATCGTCTTGCTACTTGTCAGCAGACCAATACTTTAAACAGCGCTATTGCTGCACATGATTCCAATGTAAGACTCCAGCTTGCACAGAATGAGGCTGCAGACCAACTGAGTGTATGTCAGCAGACCAACCAGCTTGGCTCTCAGGCAGACCGTAACACCAACAGTATCCTGAATGCCATCGCAGGTCAAAACACACTTATCACCAAGGAATTCTGTGATCTTAAGGAGCGTGAACTGCAGAACAAGATTGATACCCAGGGTGATATCATTACCCAGTTGCGCGGTCAGATCAGCAATGACAAACAGACTGAGATGTTCAATGCTGCTTTCAACAGTCTGAATGACAAGATCAATCTCATTGCGGCCAAACAACCCAACACTGTACCTGTACAGTACCCCAACCTTGTTGCAGCCAACGCAACCCCTTGGATAGGTAATTACGGTTTTTATCCACAGAACAATTTCTGGAACTAATCGGTGGAGGGTGTAGCTATGGCTTTCAATACTACTAATTATCCTAATAATTTCTCTAATCTCAGGGGTATACCGATGATAGCCAGCATTTCTGTTGAAGTCACTACAGACAATGTGGTTATAGGTATTCCCAGAAGAGCGTTCAGAGGACTTGCAGACAGTGGTATAATTGCATTCAGGCTTACCCAGGAGATTCCTGCTGCAGGTGCAGCCCTTCCCGTTGTATTCAGTTCAAACGAGTTTTTACAGACTGTTACGACACTGGGTGGTACTGCTGCAACCGGAGCACAGATGACTCCTACAGGAGTATATCTGTTATGGTATGACAAATGTGCAAGCACTATGCAGTTGCTTACTGTTGCACCTTGATTATTAATTTAAAATTTTATCAACCATGTTTTCTAATTTAAGCCAGAACAGCATATTGTATATCTTGGATCTGCAGAACACTCCAAAGATACTTACAGGTCCTATAGAGCGTATATCCATACCTCGTCCTAAATACAACACCTTTAACCCCAATATGGAAATGATAGTGGACATTACAGCGAACATCAACGGGGAAAGAAGGGAGTTTAAAGGTGTGCCGAACAGCACTGTTGCAGACTTCGGCGATGATGCATTTGTACTTGCGGAAAGCAGGGATGTACTGAATTCATATCTCTACTCCATGATGCAGAACAGCCAGAACATCATTGACAGTATGGAAAAGCACAGGAAACGAGTTGTACAATATAAGGAAGCGCTTCAGGAACTGAATCCTGACATAAAGGCGAATGAGGAAAAGGATAAGGCTATACAGAGCCTTAAGGACGAGATTGCGGAACTCAAGGAAATGATTGCGGGAATGGCTAAAGGAGAAATCAAAAAATAACTTTAAAGCGATGATAATGGTATCTTTTAGAACTAAGCGGGATAAGGAAAGAATGCTTGAAAAGGCCAGGGAAATGGAAATGTATTCAAGAGAACTGGTCGAGTGCCTGGAAGAAGCACGCCATGGAGAGCATGAGTATGACGATGAAGATGACTATGACTACTCAGAGCGTCGTGGAAAGATGATGCGCAGAGGCAGATATGGTTACGGAAAGTGAAACTTTTAAGGGTAGGGTTCATGCCCTGCCCTTTACAATTTATTCCAATGTTTTAAGAAATGGAAAGAACTAACTTTACGCAATTTGACGCAATGCCTGAAGCCATGGTTGCCTATATGAGACACTATGGCCCGCATTTTAACAGGAAACTGTATGAGTTTGCTGTCAGTAAAATGTACAAGGAATCCAACAACAAAAGGGAAAAGGTTACTCCGCTTAACAAGGAATAGGTGAAGAACCTGCTCAGTACAAACAACATCACCTTGTACAATGACCAGTTGTATGATTCAGCGTATGTTGCCTGCATGTGTAAAGCGGATTTTTTGGGTTCCAGTATAACAGACGAAAAGCACATGGCGATGTATATCAAGGATGTTATAGACGATGATGATGCTTATGATGGTATTGTTTTTAACCGTTGGTATGCCGATATGTGTTACACAGGCATTGCTATTGACTGGGAAGATATGCTTTAATGATACGGCAGGATATAGACATAGACGGCTATTGGGAAGTGATTGTAGCCTATGATGTGTATCTTGGAGAGTTGAACTCAGGGTTTACACACACGGATTTCAATAAGAAATTAAGTATAGTGTGTATAGGCAAAGCTGACAGCAAAAGACAATTTCTTAACACTATAGTACATGAAGCAAAGCATGTATAGTCCCATATCTGCAAGTACTATAATATAACTGAAGACGGGGAAGATGCTGCATACCTTATAGGTTATCTGGTCATGAAAATGTACAAGTGCTTTAAGAATCTCCTTTGAAGATACGCATCAGACTCAGGGTATCCGTTACGGGTATCCTGTTTTTATATAACCTAATGTTAAATAATCATAAATCTTAATGATTTGATTAAGAGTATTGCGAAATTCATTGAATTTAAGTATCTTTGCGGTGAGTTTACATATAGACAATCTGTTGTAAATAAACATAAAAGCAGCAGTGTTTTAAAGTAAAGCTTTAATAAATTAACTATCTTCAAAATCACATAACTGTATTCATTATGATTAGTAAGTCGGATCAACAAAAATGGCAGGCACAGGATGATGCCATGACAATGGCTAGATACCAGGAAATACTGGCAGACAAAGCCAGATTAAACAGGGCAGTAAAAGTAGCTAAACAACAGGCTGCAGACCTGAATAAAAGAGCAGCTGCTTTAAGCGCTGTGGCTAAGCAGGATTCTAAGAAGGGTTCTAGGAAGAAATAACTCAAGGTTGAATTGTTTTTATCATATCAGCAATGGAAAACACACGCAAGCAACTGACGGTTCTAAATACAGATTCATTGAGGAAATTGATTAATACGGTCAATGAAAGGAACATTATGAAAGAAGATGTTCTAAAGCTTATCTGTAAAGATGATTCTTTCTATCTGTTATATTACGAGAGTCTAGAGTGATTTTTTTGTTTCATAATTTGTTAATAATCTGAGCCTGATACATGAAAAACACGCAAGACCTCAACGAGTTTGATTTAGAACCGGTCAGTTACTGTCCCAAATGCTACAGTCTGAAGATAGGTTATATACCCGGAGTGGATGATTCGGATTACTGCATGGACTGCGGGTGTGTTGACATTGCAAGATGTCAGATACAGGATTGGGAAAAACTGTATGAAGACAGATATGGCCATAAGTATGTGGTAAAGAGAAACAGTTTCGAAGGGCATCCTTTATGGAATCTGTCAGTGAAGGATCTGCGCAAGAAACTGCTTGAAAGCCCGTATTACCGCGAAATAATCAGGGAAGTATATCCTAATTGGAATTATTACGGTAAAGCTGTTGATACGATATTCCTGTTTTTTGACAATGTTGTCAATGACAGGCTGTTGCCTAAGCTTAAAAAGGCAATGATTCTAAGACAGAGAAACAAGGAATTATAAACAAACTATTATACATTTCATTAATGATAAATAATATGGAGAGCAACAAAACTAAAAAGGATGTCAGTGCATCTGCACAAATCAAGGAAGAGAAGAAGTACACGGAGTCTGAACTCAATGCTGCATGCAGCCAGCTCTATCAGAAACTGATGAAGGAAATCCAGGTAAGGGATATGACCAACATGTTCAAGAGACTGGACTATCTGTTTGAAGTAGTCAAGAACAGGGACTGCTTTGATGACCTTTTTGTTCACGGGTGCATTACTGAGATCCAGACTGCACTCACGCCGGTTGAATCTGAAGACGATGAAAACAATGTCTTCACTAAAGACGAGCTGTCGGACGAGAAGTAATTAACCTGTGAAAGAAATGGCTATGGATACTGACGCAAGACCTGATACAAAGAAAACGGGTGGAGGAAGGCTTCCTAAACCTAACAACATCATAACCATACCTGTAGCCAAAGATTATGATTTCTTTCACTGGTGGTGTGTGTTCCTCAGACCCATTGTCAATTTGACCAACCGTGAAATTGATGTCATCGCCAGTTTCCTGAAGCAGCGTTGGGAACTCAGCAAGAGCATCAGTGACCAGGCTATACTTGATGAGATGGTCATGAGTGATGCTACAAAGCGTAAGGTGATGGATGAATGCGGTATATCGCTGCAGCATTTTTATGTTGTGATGAGCAATCTTCGCAAGAGTAAGATTATAGACAAAGGTAAGATAAACCCGAGGCTCATTCCCAATATAAGACAGGACAGTGACAATTATTTTCAATTGATGATACTGTTTAAGAAATGAGGGATTTTGTCTACAAACAAGCTGTATCTGATGTTGCTGAATAGTTGTCTTTACCAAAGAAACTTGTAAACAAGATTTACAGGGCTTATTGGAGGGCTGTAAGGGAGCATATATGCACTTTGCCTTTAAAGGAAAATCTTTCTGAAGAAGAATTTGCAAAATTACAACCCAATGTGAACATACCATCGATAGGTAAACTGTATGTCACTCAAGAGAAATATCGGTGGCTGAAAGATAAATTTGAAAAGATTAAACAATACAGAGAAGATAACAATGCTGAAGATAACGAAGATTAAACCGATGTTTACTGATCTCATTATCACTGCAAACAGGTTTGACAGTGATGTTGTGGAACAGGGTATCGTAGTTGCCAACAAAGGTGACCTGAAGCCATACCAGACAGTTGTTGCCATTGGTAACGCCGTAAGGGAGATAAATGTCGATGACAAGGTGATGGTAAACTTTGAAGCATACGCTGAACGCAAGGTTCCTGTGGGTTCCGTCAAAGAAAAGATGGATGTTGAAAACCCGGTGGTATCTTATCATATCCCTTGGGTAAACATGGCTGATGAACAAGGCAACGATACCATGTATATCAGGATTTCAGTAAATGACATTGAGTATGTTTTTGAAGGTGAAGAGATTGACACACCTGAGATTATTCAGGTAGGCAAACCTGAAATACTCTTAAACTAAAAACCGCGATGTGATATCGCTGTATATTTAACGTTTTCATAATTATTATATCAGGAGTGGCCTGAGCCTTACAGGGCTTGGGCCTTCCTATTTTTAATACTGTAAGACTATGAAACTGATACGATTAAACAATTATGAGATAGAAGCAGACGATGAGCTTCTTCTGCTCAAACCTTTCAGGAAACTGTTCAACCAGGACAGGTCAGGATCTAAGAAGAACTTTTATGATTTTCTCATGGTTCTTTACTTTACCTATGATCTTAGAAGTGACTTTCAGTACATAGTGGATGAGAAAGAGCGACTTAAGGAAGTTTGTGAGGCAAACGGAATACCTTTGTATAAATTTTCTCCGTTAGAAAAAGAATGTATTACTTTGTATAAGAAAATGATGGTTACCTCATCATCTCAGTTACTTCAGAGTACAAGAGTTGCTGTTGAGAAGGTAAGAAAGTTCCTTGAGAACGATGCAGATCCTGCTCTTAGAGACAATAACAACAAACCTATATATCCTATCAACACTATTGTTTCTGCCATTAAGCAGATTCCACAGTTGGCAAAAGACCTGATTGATGCAGAGAAGGCTGTTAATAAAGAGCTTACCGAACAGAACTCTGTAAGAGGCAGTCAGGAACTTACCGTGACTGAGGTATGGAGGCAACAAGGCATATAATATACAAATAACCGAGATAATACATACTATAAGATATGAAGTGGGAAGCGTTACCATTGGCTGATAGAGCAAGACTTATGGCAGCAGCAGTAAGGAATGGATATACTGATATCCGTTCCATTAAAGAAGCGTATGCCAATTTTTAGAATTAGAAGGAATCTACAGGAAACAGGTTTGCAGAAGGAGGTGATACAGACGATACATATGAACCTGAGGTAATCAACCCCTTAGATGATCTTACAGAGTGGGAAACTCTTGAAAACATAGATTATGCAACTATACCTAATCTTGAAGTTACTGATCAAATGGCTTATGGTGGTAATCTGTTTGACAAAGGTGGCAAAAAGAAATCCAAAGGTTCGTCTGCAACAGGAACTATGAGTTTCATAGAGCAAGAGCTGATTAAGAGAGGCGTTCCTCCAGTACAAGCAAAAGCTGTTGCTGCTAATGTAATGGTTGAATCCAGCGGAAACCCTGGTGCAGTAAATTCTGTATCAGGAGCAAAAGGATTGGTGCAATTACTTGGTGACAGGAAAAGGGGCATTAAGTCCTGGAGTATGGAAGATCAACTTGATTATATTGCAGCTAAATATAACAAATTAGGTGGAAACGAATGGTTAAACAAGGCTGCTTGGAGAAGATTTAATCAAACAGATGATCCTGTAGAAGCGGCCAGGTTATTCAGAAGATATTGGGAAAGACCTGAAGCAAGCAGTTGGTATGATACTGACAAGTATTTTGGTAAATCCTATCTTCCCAGAGAAACTAATAATATGGTTCAACAGTTATCTAACATTACTTGGGATGATGTTCAAACAAGGAGAAAAAGATTCGAATTGACTCCTGAAGAAGAAGCTTTACTTAATAGTACACCCAACACAATGTTCAATGTGAACTATACAGACTGGGACAATCCTTCAAACAGCAAGACCTTTGAAGAAGCGTATGCTCCGTTTGCCCTTGATGAGAGTCTGTATAAACAAGATAATCTGGTCGATGCTTGGAACAGGTATACAGCATTACAGAATCTGGGAAGCAGTTCATCGCAAGAAAGCGATCCTTTATCTTTTGTGTTGAATCTCAGCGCTATCAGTCCTAAAGCCACATCTGATAAACAGACCATGGATGCCATGGACCAGTTTCTTGCAGTGACAAGTGGTGGATTTGACGGTATAAACTTTGCTGCCTATGGTGGTAAGGTGAACAAATTTGGAGAAGGTGATGAACTTAATAGAACGCCTTACATCAGAAACTATCATTGGGGAACTATGCCAGAAACTGAGAAACAATACATAGACTGGCGTACAGGACAACCCATTAATCCTGGAGATCCTGTATGGGCAAATGAGCAAAACGAACTGGTAACCGCCAATATGCCTTGGGCTGAACAGGACTATGAAGTTCAGAACGGTAACCCTGTGTTTAGCCTTAACCTGGATCCAGTAACTATTCTTGGTGAGCCTGGAAAGCGCGGTAAAACTGGAGCATACATTGGTGAATCGTTTGATAAAGGGTATGCCAGGTTGCGCAACTTGCCCACAGCGCCCCAGCTTAACCTCTCTTATGAACAGCAATTACCCCATCAATATTCCTACGAGCTGTCTGACAAATGGCTGGATAACCAAAAACAGTATATAAAAAATAAGAAATTCGGACATCAGCTGGACCTAGCGGCCTTAGGGGCATTGTTTGCACCAGTATTAGGAATAGCCGGTGCAGAAGCCTTGCCTTTCCTTGCGCCAGGCACAGTGGGTGGCACCCTGATTGGAGAAACAGCAGGCGGCATGGCTATGGGAGAGTTGCTGAACAAAGGCACTGAGATGCTCACTGGCAGGAATTGGGGAGACAATGTGAGAAATACCCTTGAAAATACATTCGGTTACAACCCTGAGTCATGGTCCTCTTTTGGACAAGGCGCCTATAACTTTGCGACAGATATGACAAATCCAGGGTACTGGAACGGGTCAAAGTGGTTGAAAAGTGGAATAAATGCAGGCGAACAGCTGTTAAATAAAGCAAAAACACTATACGACAACGGCGCTCTTTGGGATAAATACACTACCTTTGGAGGAAGATTCGGATATTATGGAGACACCCCTATGAATAGATTCACTGGTACAATACAGCGCAGGTTCAACATCGGCACACCCAAAGCAAGTAAGCCAGAATTGTTAAGAAAAATAGGTCAACCGATAATGCAGCAATCTGATGGCTAGATTGTCCTATCGTCTCCAAGATTCTACAAAGACGGAAATCAGATAGAAAATGTTAACTTTACAATGGATCGTTTTGTAGTGCCACATAAAAATGGTACTTGGGACCTGATGGATGGCTATATAATTGATCCAGAATTAGTAAATCGATATACATTTCAATCGATAGAACCAAGCGATATGTTTAATTATGGATCACATGTTACAACAGATCCGACAAAAACAACATTAGTAAGCGGCAATATTTCATCATTACAGAACGCATAGAAACAAGGATTATCAACATTAAGTAGCCCAAGATTAAGGCGATTATATCAAAATATTCAGGAAGAAGCAGCAAGACGATCTCAGTTAAGCAAACTCGAACTGTCAGATTTACCACCGCTGAATAGAAGTCAATAGGCACTTGATTATGCATCAGAAATGCAAAGACTGAAATCTACGCGTGGAAACCCTACATTTGATGATTTCAAATTGCTGGAATAGGAAACTGGATTAAATTCTTTTATTCAAGGTAGTGAAGAATTAGCACAATATAATGCTTGGATAAAGCGTTTATAGTAGATGAAGAATGATGGGACACTGGCTCAAATACCATTCGCAGATACAGAGTTTACATTCCCCAATGGTCGAACGGTTGGAACTACGGATGTGTTTGCAAGAAAATATCATACAACGTTGCCAACATATACAATTCCATATAATAATGTCTTATATGACCCAGCAACAGAAGCTGATGCTTTATATAGACTTCATCATAATATTGTCGATAAATAATGAAACATACTGACATCAGTTACGATCAGCTTTATTCTAATAAATTGTGCATCATAATTATAGGAGATAATAAGCTGTATATATTAAACGATTTCTGGGGATTTGGTCTCGGAGATAGCTATTGGAAGACTTCGGAAGAGGAAAGAACTAAATATAATAATCAAATAAAGGAGAATCCTGAAGAATTTTTCAATAATTACGTCTTTGCCAAGAGTGACACACTGTATGTAACTTCTATATACAACAATAGACTCTTGGGTAACATACCCGAGGATTCAGAAGAAGCAAAACGATATCAACAAGAAGACATTGAGATGATTGCACCTGTAATTTCTATATGGATTGACAAGCAACTCAACAAACCTTCAGCACACCATAAGCCGTTAACTACTCAGTTATTCTGGAAACACGGCAGAACCTTGACAGAGAAGGACAAGGTGAAGATTGCTGATGTATTGGAACGATAATTTGGTTAATTCCTGAAAAATCATTATCTTTGTAGCATGAAACACACAGGAGAGATTGTAGAAGTTGACACGTTGAATAAGTTATTTATTGTCAGGCCGGATATTTTTGCAGAACACATGAGAGATGCATGGTCAAAGATGCCATATGAGTTCGTTGTTGAGTTCAAGAATAACTGGTTTGAAGCAGGAGACGCCCTTATGTGGGAAACTACTGATGATTTTTCTAACAACTAAATATATGAAGGAAGAAAAGTTTAATCTGTTTGGTTCTAACTGGACCATCAAGTATGGTGACAAGATCGAGGTTGAGGGTGAGAACGGTTTTCAGTTTGGTTTAACTGATTATGTCAACAGAGTGATATCTGTGGCAACCAAAGACAACTAGGGTGGTGATCTCCCTGAGGAGGAGATAGAGATGTGTAAACTTCATGAACTAATTCATGCCATCCTGGGTACAGGAATGTATGGTGAAGTATCTGGTGATGAGCCTATGGTTGAATGGTTGGCAAGAAGCATTTATAGTTTAAGGAAACAGAATGTAATTAAATAACAAGATACGAAGACATGGAATTTAAAGAAGTTTTTAATGAGGAAGATACATTTAGAACTCGGCACACATTGAGTAAAGATCTTATTACCGAAGAACAGTTTGTATCATGGAAAGAATCACCGATGACAAAAGCTTTGTTTAAAATTCTTGATTATTACTGCATACAGCTCAGTGCAGAATACAAGAATACTGAAGGTGCTATCTTACACATGATAGGCAAATTTAATATTATAGACGGCATCTTAGAAAGAAGAAACAATAAATAACTCACAGTTTGCTGATAGGGAAGTAGTTCAGTTGGTTAGAATGCTGCATTTGGGATGCAGAGGTTTCGCAGGTTCGAGTCCTGTCTTCCCTACATTAAAGCGGTGTAAGGACCCAACGTAACATAATGAAGGGCGCAGTCATTTGAGTATCGTAAGACTCACACCAGCCAGAGGTGATGTGTTACTGGCACAGGTATAACATATTAATGTAAATATGGAGTTGACATTAAAGGATATTGAGAACTGCATCAGGGAAATCACTTCCACTGAAGAACTTAACAGACCTCATATACCAGGACTGGTATATGCTTCAGACGAATTCTGGGCAGATGTTGACAGACAAATGGTGGAATATGTCAGAAAGTATTATAAGTGATTTATACGGTGATATGGCAGAATATGCCAGAGAATGTGCAGTGCAGGAAAACTTGAAGGTAATGCATTTGTGGTTACCTTCTTCAGCTACACCTGAATAGATAAACCTGGTAAACAAGATATTGGAGTATGACACTGGAAGAGATAGTAAAGATACTTGGAGAGATGTGCAATAAGATGTTCATAGTCCGCAGGGACCTGAAAGAAGCATCTTCTGTCGCAAAGATATACAAGGACTACATCATTGAGCTTTGGGAAGTGGATATCAAAAACCCGAAAGGCAAAAGATGCATCCTGTCAGAACACGAGATAGGCCAATGGACAGACAGAAACAAGGATGACCTTGTGAAGAATGTTGAACTTAAGTTTGTGGAGCAATTGCTTAGAAACATCAAGAACGGAAGTTATGAGTGATATAAAGTTCAACAAATGCCAGACACCGCTAGATGAATTAAACCTTGAAGCTTGTCCTGTTGAAGTAAGAGAGTAGTTCTACGACTTTCTTAATAATGTCCCCTTCATCAAATGGCTGGTAAGTCCTGATAGACCTTTGGTATCAGAACTTCCTAGAGATGATGAAGGTAAAGCTATTATTGACATAACCAGACCTCCAATACTTGAGAATACTGATTTCTTCAGACCTATGGCCAAGGCATTCCAGAACCAAGGATGTTTCACCAAACTTAAACCTAATGCCAATCCCAACAGTGAATATGGCAAATGGCTGCTTGAAGAAAGACGCAGAGCATGGGATGGATTGATTGACCCAAGTACTGGCATGTGGATAACAGGTGACATGTACTGGATGCTGAACTATTGTCCGATGCATCTTGTAAAAAAAGGTAAGAACGGCATGACATTAAGAGCTGTTGACTTTCCTGCATTTTGGGATGGACAATTCCTCGTTACACATTATATACAATAGGCTAGATGGAATGGTAAACACGGTTCAGAATTAGCTAGCCGTGGTAAAGGTAAGACTAGTCTTGGTGGAGCGTTACTTTCCAAAAGATTTATTTTAGGAGAAACATCTGAAAACTAGTCAGAGGTGCAATGTCTTGTTACAGCGGCTGATAGAACTAAACTCATTGGAACCAACCAAATACTTAATGTCTTTATTGATGACATAGACTTTTGTGCTAAACATGCTCCATTTGATAATAAAAGATTATAGAGTAGTGTGCAAGAACTATCTTGGCAGGCAGGATATAAAAGGAGTGGCTCTGATGTAAAGTATGGCTCTAAGAATTCAGTAATGGGAATTATATCTGGTGTAAACCAGGATAAACTTAATGGTTCCCGTGGTGTATTATACATCATTGAGGAGGCAGGTATCTTTAAAGACCTGTTGAGCATGATTAACCTCATCAGGCCGTCTGTAGAATAGGGCACATCTGTATTCGGATAGCTGTTTTTATATGGAACTGCTGGTGATTCTCAATCCAACTTCCAAGACTTTCAAGAGATAATCTATTCTCCAAATGGTTATAACATGCAACCTTTAGACAATGTTTATGATAAGGAAGGATAGGGTAGACAACAGATAACTGTATTCTATCCCGCTTACTTAAATAAGGATGACGGCTGTATGGATAAGGATGGCAATTCTGATGTAACCAAAGCCTTGCTTGAATTGCTGATGGACAGATACAAAATCAAGTACGGCTCTACAGATATTAATACCATTACCAAACGCATATCCCAATATCCCATTACTCCGCAAGAAGCTATTCTCCAAAGCAACAATGCTCTGTTTCCTGTATCAGATCTTAACGAAAGATTAAACCAGTTGGACAACAATCCATCTGAGTTTGATGATGTCTATGTAGGTGAACTGGTACAAAGAGAAGGCAAGGTGGAATTCAATCCTACAGGAGATATACCTATCAGGGATTTTCCGACCAAGGATAATAAACTTCAAGGAGCATTGGAGATATTCGCTATGCCTCAAAAGAATCCTGAAGGCAGTGTGTTTCCTGAAAGATATATTATAGGTCTTGACCCTGTTGACAATGACAATGCAAACACCATGTCATTCGGCTCCATGTTTGTTCTTGATTTGTGGACAGATACCATTGCCGCTGAGTACACAGGAAGACCTTAGTTTGCCAACGATCTCTATGAAATAGTAAGGAAGACATGTCTGTTCTATAATGCAAAGTGCATGTATGAGAACAATCTTCACGGTATTTTTTCATATTTCTCACAGCATAACTGCACATATCTGTTGGCAGATACACCGCAGTATCTTAAGGATAGGGAACTCATAAAGACTTTGGGTACAGGCAATACCAGTAAAGGTATCAGAGCAACAGCACCCATAATCAAATATGCCATGAAACTCCTTAGGGACTGGTTGCTTAAACCTGTTACCAAGGTAGAAAAGGACAGTGAAGGCAATGAGGTGGAGACCTCTATGCCTAACCTGTACAAACTGAGAAACAGGGCTTTGATTAAGGAGATGATTGCATGGAATCCCCACATCAATGTGGACAGAATCATGTCTATGGCCCAGTTGATGCTGTACAGAGAAGAAAAAATGGTGCTGTATCACGGTGACCTGTAGGGAGGCAGAAACAAGACTTATTCATCAGGTCTTGAGAATGACGATTACTTCAGCAAAAACTACAGACCTGTATATGGCCCAGGACAGGATCTTTGGGCTGTGACATCTTTGCAGTAAAAAAAGCATATTCCTTATCACGGATTATTTACAGACTAAGAAGAATCCCCGAAATCAGGAGTCGTTCTATCTTTGTATTGTAATATACGATATATTCTGCAAATACTACAGACATTATATTATATTAAAAGGAGCTAAAAATGGAAGAACTTGGATTAATGAACATCTTGGGAGAGGAAGATGTGGAAAAGTTAGGTCTTTTCTCTGATCCCGAGGAAAATGTTGAAGAACCTGAAGAAGCGGGTTCTGAAGAATAGGAGAAAGATAGTAAGAAGAATAAAACTACTGAGGTCAATCCTGAAGAGTTGTTTGAGGAGGAGCCAGAGAGCGTAGGTAGTGAAGAGTCAGTCAAGGAAGAGGAAGGTGAAGACACTGACAACAGTGCTGGTGCTTCTCCAAACGATAATGACTTCTACTCTTCCATTGCCAACGCTTGTGCAGTGGATGGAGCCTTCCAACACCTTGATGATGATAGGATAAAAAAAGTAAAGACAGCTGAAGATTTCTTCGATCTTATTGAAGATGAAGTAAATGCCCGTTTTGACGAAAAGCAACTAAGGTTAAGTAAAGCACTGGAGAACGGAGTAGAAGTGTCGGATATCAAGAGGTATGAGAATACACTTTCATATATCGACAGTATCCCGGAGAAAGACCTGGTTGAAGAGTCTGAAAAGGGAGAAGCCCTGAGAAGAAACATTATCTTCCAGGATTTCCTTAACAAAGGCTACAGTCAAGACAGAGCAAAGAAGCTGACTGAAAGAACCATTGAGGCAGGTACAGACATTGAGGATGCAAAGGATGCTCTCGCAAGCAACAGGGAGTTTTTCCAGAAAGCATATGACAAACTCCTCAGTGATGCCCAAGCAGAAGCCGATAGAGCAAGTGCTTTACGGAAGGAACAGGCAGACAAGCTTAAGAATGACATTCTTAAAGATAAACACCTGTTCGGGGATATTGAGATAACACCCAGTATCCGTAAGAAAGTGGTTGACAATATCGCAAAACCTGTATACAGGGATCCTGAGACGGGTGAGATGTTTACAGCACTGCAGAAGTATGAGATGGAAAACCGTGCTGACTTTATCAAGTATATCGGTACCATCTTTACACTTACCAATGGTTTCCAGGATTTCGACACTTTTGTAAAAGGTAAAGTCGAAAAGGAGAAAAAGAAAGGCCTCAGAGAACTGGAACGCACTTTAACCAACACTAAGAAAAGCGGTAGTGGAAACCTTAAATTAGTAACAAGTGCCAAGTTGGATCCTGAATCTTTCATCAACAAGGGATGGGATCTTGATATCTGAGGTTTATGAGATATAAACACAGAATGTTATTAATTTTTTAAATATTAATCAAAATGGCAGGTAAATTAAACAGATTTTAGATGGTGAATTTTGCAGGCTGGAAGGGTTTAACTAAAGAAAACCACCTTGGTGCTATCTTTCACTTGATGCCCCAGAAGGCTACCAATCTGATGGTGCAGCTGCTTGCATGGCATAGAGGTAAGACTTTGAATACCTTCCTGTCAAAGTTCCCCACCAAAACCTTTGATAGTGATGATGAGTACACATGGGATGTTATTGGTTCTGCTGACCGCAATATCCCCCTGGTTGAAGCCCGCGATGAGAATGGTGGTGCAATTCCAGGAACCGGTGTTGTAGGTGCCAACGGCACTCCTTTCTACCTAGTGTTCCCCAAGGACTGGTTTGCACTGGGTGAGGTGGTAGTCGGCGAACTTAATGAGATTTATCCAATCCGTATTGTCGCTGATCCTCGCAAGGAAGGCGTAAACACTGTGTACAAGGTGACCATGACTGGTGGTGTTACCACAGGTATTCCTGTTGAACAGCTTCAGCCAGGTAAGCGTTTCTCTGTAGAGTATGCTCCTGTATCCCGTGGTCTTAGCCGTAAGGTTGGTGATATCCGCTTCACTTCACCTGTAAGCATGCGCAATGAGTTTACCACTATCCGCATTCAGCACAAGGTTCCAGGTAATATGCTGGACAAGAAGGTTGCTGTAGGTATTCCCATGACCAAGGTTGTCAATGGCAAGCTGACTCATGAGACCACCAACATGTGGATGCACAATGTACAGTGGAGACTTGAGTGTGAGTGGGACCAGTACAAGAACCGTGTACTTGCTTTCGGTAGAAGCAACAGAACCATCGGTGGTGAGTATCTGGACTTTGACTTCTCTGGTGAGGTTCTGCGTATGGGTAGTGGTCTCTATCAGCAGATGGAGGTAAGTAACACTACTTATTACAACACCTTCTCCCTGAAGGCTATCGAAGATGCTCTGTACTATCTGAGTGCAGCTAAGCTTGACTTCGGTGAGAGAACTTTCATCATCCGTACTGGTGAACTTGGTGCTATCCTGTTCCACAAGGCTGTGAAGAACGAGATTAGCGGTTGGCTGCCCTTTGAGATTGACAGCAGCTCTATCGGTGCTATCCAAAAGACCACCTCAAAGCTGCACCAGACATCTCTTGCTGCAGGTTATCAGTTTACCGAGTGGCGTGCACCTAATGGTGTAATTGTAAAGATTGAGGTTGATCCTTACTATGATGATCCTGTACGCAACAAGATCACCTTGAATGGTCGTCCTGCATTCAGTGCAAGATTTGATATCTTTGATATCGGTACCATGGACCAGCCCAACATCTTCAAGGTGGCTGTCAAGGGTCAGGAAGGCGATATGACTTCCTATCAGTGGGGTCTGCGTAATCCTTACACTGGTCAGATGGGTAACCCCTACATGAGCTTTGATGAGGATGCAGCTGTCATCCACAAGATGACCACCACAGGTATCTGTGTACTTGATCCTTCCAGAACAGTGAGTCTGATTCCTCGTGTTCTGCAGGGTTGATCTAAGACATACTGTTAAGGGGGAAGCAAAGTCTTCCCCTTTGACAACTGTCTTTTTTTAAGAATTATCATTTAAACAACCATAAAGGAGAAGATTAAAAATGGCAAAGAAAAGAGTAGAGAAAGATGAACAGATTGAACAGCCTGTTCTTGAAGAAGGAGCAATGATGATTGACGACAGTTTTGAGGATATTCCCATGAAGGAAGTGCCTGTTGAGCATACTGTACAGGAACCGAAAGAAACTCCTGCACAGAGATTCACGGCAAAAGCCCCTGAATATACAATCAATTGTCTTCGTAATGAGAAGGTCATTGTAAGGTTTTTACCTTCACAAAGTGCCATGGTACATCAGGCAGGACATGTTCTTGATGGAGGTATGGCTGAGAATGCTACAAGAACCTATGTTGTACCGAGACTTAAGTCAGGTATTTACAAGAATGTGCTCACCAATGCCGAGAAAGCATGTCTTGAGGAAGTGATGCAGCTTGAACCCAACGCATTGAGTATCCACAGGAAGACAAACAACTTCTGGGATGACAGCAATGACCAGGGTGTAAACAAGGTGGTATTGCACAAGCATGACAATGTACTCGACTTGAGCAATCCTGTGGACTACATCAAGTACAAGATACTGTTGGCAAACGATGATCTGATTGCACCTTCACATGAAGCTGTGCTTGAATTGCCTAAGGCAACCTATCAGTTTGAGATTATCCATGAACAGGAAGAAGCAAAGGAAGCTGCCGGTGGAATCAGTATAATGCAGAAATGTTTCGCTGAATACGGTAAGATTGAGAATGATGCTGATACCTTGCGTACCATCATTGAGATCTTCACAAGAAAATCAACATCAGCCAACACCAAACTTCCTGCTATCCAGAAGGAAATCTTCAACTGTATCCAGAAGGATGACCGTTACTTCCTGAAGATCATCACTGATCCGATGCTGAGATTCAAGACCCTTATTGTCATGGCGACTGAAGCAGGTATTCTGGCAAAGAAAAACGACGGCTATTACTACCTGATGGAAGACGGAAGACCTTTGTGTGAACTTAATGAGAACAGTACTTTGGACAATGCTGCCAAGTATCTGAGCAATCCTAAACGACAGGATTTGTTATTCAGAATCGAAGGTAAACTTAAGTGATCATTTAATCAGAAATGGACAATTCAGAAATACTTAACAGGTTCGATGTATTATACAATAACATAATGTCTAATCAGGCTCCAGGACTTGATGCATATGAAAAGAGTGTATTCTGGAATAAGGCTACACTCGAGGTGCTGAAGAATCATCTCAATCCCAAAGGCAACAAGTATACTGAAGGATATGACTACAGTGCTAAAAGACAATTGGATTTTGGATCGCTTACTGTGAACAGGTCTTACTGTCCTGCATTGTATGAAATTGTATCTGAACCTAACGGTATTTTCTGTAAAATTGCTTATAGGTTTCCTATTTGTTCCTATACAGAACAGACAGACGCACAAGGCAATGTCGTAGTTGATGAAGAAACTAACCACATTGTCTATAATGCAGAACCGGAGATTGATAAATACTTGTGTATAGTAAATGAGTACGTTGAAGAACTTCCTAAGTCAGATCTTGTAGGATTTGAGCCTGTGATTACTGCTTATATGAATAGGAGTTTTGCTAGTTATGATTTTAATGAAGATGGTAGAATAGACATCAATGACGTTACAGCATTAATAGCAAACGGATTGAGTGAGAAAAATCAGTTTTATATAGCTGTAAGTGATAAAGTAAATTAGATTGTATTAAAAGGATTAGCTGGTGTAGACTAGGGAATGTTCACTTAGAACTTTACAATCTCTGATGCTATTGACGCAGAACATATCCAATCTCAATATACACCTGTTGTCCCAATCAACAATGTAGAATTTGATACATTAATGTCCAGACCATACAAATATCCACCCAAACAACAGGCTTGGAGATTATTAGTTGATGGTAATGCAGAAATCATAGTTTCTCCTGATATGTTTCCTATAAGGTATAATGTCAGATACATCAAATATCCTGCAGAAGTAGATTTAAGTAGTGACGTCGGTAGTGAAGTTCCAGAAATTCTTCATGATGAAATCCTGCAACGTGCAGTGGAGTTGGCAAAGAACTCTTGGGAAGGTACTTTGGAAACTCATAAAGCTTTTGGAGAAAGGAGTGAATAATGACTAATTCTGAATTCAGCAACGAATTTGACATACTTGCATCAAGTTACCTCTTGGAAGGCGGGTTCACAATGAGTGACAGCAGCCTCTATGCTTTCAATGAGTATGAGAAGTCATTGTTCCTTACTCTGGCGGAAGAACAATATGTTCTGTCGTTATATAACGGGAAGAACTCATCTGGAGACATCTTTGAAAGCACTGAAGAAATGAGGAGATACCTGCACAACCTTGTAGCTGAGTACTACACAGACAGTCCTGTAGACACACTGAAAGCGAGGAACTTTCTTAAGGAGAAATATCAGGGAATGAAGACCAATGCGTCTCTGAAAAGCACCTTCTTTGAACTTCCTGCCAACCTGTGGTTCATTACTTATGAATCTGTACAGACTGTTCCTGATGAAACAAAGAAGGACAGATGCAACAGTGGGGAAAAAGGTATTATCCAAGATGTGGTTCCTGTTACACAGGATGAGTTCCACAGGATTAAACGCAATCCTTTCAGAGGACCTTCGTATAGAAGAGCACTGAGACTTGACCTGTCTGACAGAGGTAATGACATTCTTAGTCAGGATACCTCAACAGAACACGGTAGTGTGGTGGAAATTGTCAGCAAGTATAAGTTAGGTTCCTACTATGTAAGATATATCAGGAAGGTAGAACCTATCATTCTCATAGATCTTCCTGATCCACTGATGATTAACGGTAAAACAAAGGCTTGTGAATGTCAACTGCATGAAGCAGTTCATAGAAATATATTGGAACTTGCTGTAAGATTGGCAATTGCCAGCAGAACACAGCATGCTACAAGTAAGTCTAAGAAAGACGATGATTAAATGAATAACCGATTTATAAAGGTGGAAGCTAAGGCTGACACCAATGTTTAATTTAAATTTTATATATAAAATGAGAAGTGTAAATCAAAACCATCATTTGTATGTTGTTAAGGGTGTTGGCAGTGCTATAAGTGAAAGCTCTGATCTTGGAATGATTGCTCCCTTTGTTGTAGGTGACAATCCTAAGGAGAGAGACCTTTACTTCCTGTACAAGGGTCGTGATTGTGTGACAAGGAGTGACCTGATTCCTGTCAACCAGATCACCTATGTCAAGTATATCCCTGCCAGCGCGCAGCAGACTCCTCTGAGAAGGGTATCTGTAGCACTTGACAGCACTATTAACAGCGGTAATCCCGTTCAAGGTGAGGACTATGTCCTGAACATCGAGTTCCAGCAGTTCTATGGTCTGAGTCCTGAGAACACCTATGTAAAGACTGTAGCTGTACATATTGGTCCCAACATTACAACTCCCAGCCTGTTCTACGATGCAATGATTGATGCTCTGAATGCAGCATTTAGCCGTGAGGTGGGTGCTACCGCTACCAGCAATCCTTACCTGACTTTTACAAAGAATTCTCTCTCGGGTGGAGGCTACAACCTCATTATCGAGGAGAAAGAGCAGCCTTGGTCGCTTGGTAAGTGGGAAGCAGAGAGCCTGATGTTCAATGTATTCCCCTCAACCATCCGTGTAAGCGGTTCTGAGGTTAACTGGGGTACCGCAACAGTAGAGACTCCTGCAAACTTTGTTGCAAACAGTAAGAAGATGGCTGACCTCGAGTGGTTTACCTTTGGTGAGCGTGCAGACTTCTACCGTGGTATGGGTTATCCCAACAACTTCGATTTCACTCCTATGGTGGATTCCAGTAATGCCAGTGGTTATGATGTCCTTGAGATTCACTATGCTTATCAGGGTACCTGTGAGGATATCCAGAAGAGCGAGAAGGACATTACATTGATTGCAAAGAGTTCCGACGGATATATCGAAGATCTGGTAGGTGACATCAACGGGTTGAACCCAGGCTTGGGTTTTGAAATCAGCACTGGTGCTAGCGATGACCCTTCCGGTACAGCTCTTGAACCAGAGCCTTAATCTTATTACAGTAACAAATTAACAATCTCTTGAGGGATAGGGTGCATGCCCTCATCCCTCTTTTTAATTATTATCATATTATGTTACACTTCAATGAATTATATATAACTGAAGACGGAAAAAACCTTGTTGTTGATGTAGAGTTTGATGACCCTGCAGCACATCCTGGAATGTATATTGAGAAGATTGAGGTAGCCCTTGGTTCTGACTGCAACGATATGGACCCTTTCTCCAATTCAACTGTTGTATGGGAACCTGAGACATTTGTTGTCGGGGATATTGACCGTGATGGAAAGTTCACTCAGCATGATATTGACTTGGTTACAGCTGTATACTATTGCAGCAGTGCACAAATAAAACAGTCTGACCAAGAGCATGTTACGAATATTGCTAATATATATAAGGACGAAACAGGATATTATTATTGGTTTAATTCACAAAAATATCCTTTGAATGCAGATCGTGGGTTAAGAAGAACAGCTGATGTCATTGGAGATCTTACTGACACTGAGATATACAATGTACTTACCCGCATTGTGCAATATTCTGATGCTATAGATTCCAATAATGATGCTTTAACAAACCTTACAAACGGAAAATTTCTCCATTATCTGTGCACAGGATGGTTTGAAGATGTGTACATTGCCGTCGGTGGAAAGTATTCAGGCACACCTTATGATATAAACGGTGATAGTGAGGTAAATGTTGCTGATTTGAATGCTGTAACTAACTACATCTTGTCTTTGTCCACTGATGATGATTTAGCAAGTGTTGTTGTGAAGAAACAGCATTGGGTACATGAATGTTTCTCATGGGCCAACGGATTGTCAGCTATTCTGGGTGTTGATGACAAAGACCTTTCAGGAAAGCTGTTCTTCGTAAGGGTCTATGTAAACGGTGAAACGGAAGATATAGTCTCTCTGGACTGTGCTACTGAAGTCCCGTACATTACAGGTGTGGCATTCAACGGTAAACCTTTATACTGTAATGCTGTGAAGCTTGCCTCATCTTTTGGTGACTCTTGTGATGATACCGCCGCAAACCAGTTTGTGGATTACATCCTGCGTTACTATGCCTTTGATTTTGCCCTGCGCTGTGGAGACTTATGCTAGGCACAGTACTATTGGCAGAACTATCTGAGTGGAGATATATCAAGTAAACAGTCACCTGTTCATCATTGTTGTTGCCATGGATTATATAGATAATGCTTATGATAGCCTGAAGCGGTATTTCACCGCATTGGAATACACCGGCTCTTATGACAAAAGGCAGACTCTGGATTTGCTGATGTACTGTTTTATTGTAGACAAGATGTTTGACGGGATGTTGTCTGAGTATCTTGACAATGAAGGACTGGCTTCCCTGAACAAGGCATTGAGCTGCATATACAACAGGAACGGATGTCTTATCAATAAAGTTTATTCCACAAAACTTTCCAGACCGCGTGGCTACAGGATGCAGCAGATATTGCGTGTCAACGAAGATTCTGGTTTACATCTTACAGAAGACAATGAAACCAGAAGAACTGAATAACAAAGCTCAACCATTAAAATCCATAAATAGATTTTTTAAAAGGGATTGTAAAATCCCTTTTATATATACATTTGTGAATTAAACAAAATGCTATGAACAAGATATTTACAGTAGCTATTATTATACTGGCATCGTGTTTGGCAGCGGCAGTGCTGGAGTACAAGGATGTAAAGTCAAAATACCTCAATGCCGCAGAAACCATAAAAGCCTATGATGCGCAGCTTGACAGCACAAAGGCTTCCAACAGGGTCTTCAAAATGACTATCGACCAGTTGGAGCATAGTGCTGACAGTATCCTCAGAGACTCTTAGAAAATAAGGGAGCAGTTGAAAATCAAGAAGAAGAATGTACAGACAGTATAGTACATCTCTTCTGTGATTCACAAGACGGATACCCTAGTGATGAATGACACCATTCTGCAGCCTGTTGTATAGCGTGTGGATACTGTCATAGGAGATGACTGGTATCAGCTTCATCTGAAGATGTGTTATCCGGATACACTGATTTTCTCACCTAATTTCAAGAGTTCCCAGTACATTATTGCCCATGTCAAGAAAGAGACAATTGACCCTCCGAAGAAGTGGTGGTGGCAAAGATTGTTCTAGAAAAAGCACAAGATTCTGAGTGTAGAAGTCGTGGAGAAGAACCCTTACATAGATGTAAAAACCAATAAATATGTGGAGATAATAAAATGACAGAGATTGACAGCACATCGTTATTTACCATCATTGTCTCCTCAATAGTATCAGTATTGGGAGCAGTTGGAGGTCTTGAGTTCATTAAGTTTGTAGTACGCCTGATACAGGGAAAAAACAAAAGGAAACTCAAGGACAAAGGAGATACCATCGACTTCTACAAAAGGGAGCTTGATGAGCTTTAGAACAGGTACAAAGAGCAGGAGCAGAGACTCAATGATTTACAGAAGCAGGTTGTTGAACTTAACCAACAGATAGCCAAGCAGGCAGCTACTATAGCTGAAATGAGTGCTCAACTGCAGATCTACAAGTGTATTACACTGGAATGTCCGTACAGGAACAAGGGATATCCTTCAGACAGCCATCCTATGGTCCACTACGGAATGCCGCAGAAAAAAGGTAAAACCAAACAAAACAAGGAAAAACAAAAAGAAGACAATGAAAATAAAGATCAGTAAGGAAGATGTTGCACAGATAACTGTCACTACCTGTATAACCGTGATTGTAGGTCTGGTAGGATTCATGTTGTTTGATTTGAACTGCGGTGTGTACGCAGCCATTACTTCAGGGTTGTCTATAGGTGTAGGAAAAGAATACGCCGATTCACTTTCTTCACAGGACAAGTGGAGCTGGAGGGATGTCATTACAGGATCCCTGGGTGCTGTAATAGGACTAGTGATATGTTTAATATTCTATCTTATCAGATAATATGAAACTTCTGCTCAAAAGAACTGCCAAGAAAGACAAGTATACCATAGGTCATCTGTACATCAACGGTACATACTTCTGTGATACAATAGAAGACAAAGACCGCAACCTTGACCAGTCAATGAGTGAAGCCAACATACTCAACTTGAAAGTCAAGCACCAGACTGCCATTCCTACAGGTACTTATGAAATAGTGATGAATGTTGTCAGCGGTACATTCTCCAAGAAACAGCTCTACAAGGAATTTTGTCAAGGAAAAGTGCCCAGATTAAAGTATGTGAAAGGGTTCTCAGGTATTCTCATCCACAGTGGTACAGACCAGAATTCCAGTTCAGGCTGCATTATAGTGGGATAGAACAAGGTGGTAGGTAAAGTGATTAACTCTTGGGAAACTTTCAAAAAGCTGTATAAGCAGTTGGAGAAAGCTTCAAATGAAGGAGAGAAGATAACAATAACAATACAGTGAAACCATGAAAGTCAAGGACTTAGTATACATGATATTAGATGAATGCAAGTTGTCTACTTCAGACGATTTGCTTATAAACGAGGATCATGTGGTATTTCTTATCAAGAAGTATCGCAGTTTCCTCATCAAGAAAGAACAGGAAAGGGAAAAGAGCACTACAGATGTAGCTTCTGAATTTGAATATCAGCAGATATGCCTTGACCTTGAGAAAGTAGAAGCCATACCCGGTTTACCTTGTGAAGGTGGCTATTACCTGAGAAGTACTGAACCTATTCCCAAGATACTCGAAGGTACAACTCCAAGAGTATACCCGATAGACTACTATGGCAACATCAACATGGTGTTCGTATCAAGGGACAGGATGAGGTTTGTAGGAACAAATAAGTTTCTCAAAAACATCATCTATGTGTCTACAGGTCCTGACCTCCGTCTCTACATCAAAGGTACCAATCCGCAATCATTGTATCTTAAACATCTTAAAATGAGTGCAATCTTTGAAGACTTTGATGAAGCAGCATCACTGCTCTGTGATGGTGACGGCAACGATGAAGGCTGTGATGCACTTGAAGCGGAGTTTCCTATCAGGGATTATCTGGTTCCTACATTGATTGAGATGGTTGTCAAGGAACTGGTAGGAGCAAGTTACCGTCCTGGTGACAAGGAAAACAATGCAAACGATGATCTTGCTGATATCATTGCCTTCATGAGAAGAAACATGAAGAGTGGTATGCAGAAACAGATAGAAGGAGACTGATTATGAAATTCAACGCACACCCCGCTGCACCATTATATGAAGATGATCCTGAGATGGAGAAAGCCTGGCAACAGTTCCGCAATGCTGTTGTCAACAAGGATGTAAAAGGGAACAAGAAGTTCAAGGTAACAGGTTCCTGGGGAATCTACGATGCCTACAAACTCATTCGTAAGCACAAATGGTATGACATAGGAAGACCTGTGACGGAAAAGGAGTTCTATGCCATTGTGCGATAGGTCAACAACAGACTTGCTGATGAAATAGCCAAGGGAACCACAGTGACTTTTCCCTGCAAGATGGGCAAGCTCCAGCTTAAAAAAGAACAGCGCGGGGTCATCATCAATAAAGACGGTACAATGAAAGTTACCTATCCTGTTGATTGGAAAGCTACACTGAAGCTCTGGTTTGAAGATGAAGAGGCGAGAGAACAGAAACTTCTCATAAGAATGAACAGCAAATGTGTATATAAGGTTCATTTTGACAAATGGGATGCAACCTTCAACAACAAGATATTCTATGACTTTACTCTCAACAGATACATCAAGCAGGGGTTGAAAAACAACATTAACAACGGATTAATAGACAGTGTTTATGGTAAGAAACATTCAATATACAAGCATAAAGAGAGTTCTAGATAACTTACTCGACCATCCGCTTCTCAGGGATGTTGATTTGGATCAGGCTGTAAGATATACTCTGCGCTTTATATCGCAGCATGGCTATCCACAGCTGTATCAGGATAAGCTTGCTGATGTGGAGATTCACCACTTCAGAGGTGAACTTCCCTGTGACCTCATCAGCATAGACCAGGTAAGGGAAAAATGTTCAGGTATCTGTCTCAGGGCTATGACAAAAACATTCAACCCGGGATTGATAGACCATCCTAATCACCCACACCACCCCCATCACCCAGGACAATTCCCTGATTTGGCAAACGGTGATCATTTTCATATGGCTCCTCCACCTTATGCTGACGGTATGGACAGATGGTGTGACCATGTACACCATCACCATTGCCATGAGCACGAGATGTCTTTCAAGACATAGGGCAGGATTATCTATACATCTTTTCCTGAAGGAACAGTTGAAATAGCCTACAAGGCAATACCTGTGGATGAAGACGGTTATCCCCTGCTGATTGATGATGAGAACTATCTTGCTGCACTTGAAGCATTCATTAAGGTGAAGGTGTTCACTGTCAAATTTGACACAGGAAAGATTACTGCTCCGGTACTGTAGAATGCCCAGACAGATTATGCCTGGTTATCAGCACAACTGATGGATACCATGACAATACCGAGTATATCAGAAATGGAAAGCATTACCAGGATGTGGAACAATCTTCTTGGCAACAGGCATGAATTTGAACACCAGTTCCACCAGTTCAGCAGGAATGAAGTACGCTATCCTTATGGAAACGGTCCATCAATTGTGCATGGAGTTACTGTAGTCAAACCTGCCAAACCTGAAGAAACAAAGAGAGGAGACGATCCTACTGTTGAGAATGAAACCCTTGTTTGGGATGACGATAAGGAAAGTTGATTATGGGAGAAATCAGTAAGATAGAACGTAAAGGTGTCTTGTACAATGTAAAAGATGCAGTGGCAAGAGATCTTCTTCAAAGAAAATACACCAAACCTATAGGGGGTATCCCTAAAGAGGATTTATCCCTTGAAGTATAGAGTCTGTTGCAGGCAGCAACTTCATAGCAGCACTACACTGAAACAGATCCTACAGTTCCATCATGGGCAAAACAATAGAATAAACCTACTTACACTGCTGCAGAAATAGGAGCACTTCCCATTACTACACACATTCCTGCTGATCCTGTAAATGCAGACTGGAATGCATCCAGCGGTTTAGCGTAGATTCTTAATAAACCTGTGTTATTCAGTGGTGACTACAATGATCTGATAAATAAACCTGTAATACCTACAAATGTATCAAGTTTCATCAATGATGCTGGATACTTGACACAACATTAGGATATCAGCGGCAAGGTTGACAAAGTGACCGGCAAGGGGCTATCGACCGAGGATTATACCACTGCCGAGAAGACCAAGTTGGCTGGCATTGAGGCAGGTGCTAAAAATAGCACTATGATTGTCAATGTAACCCGCGGCATTCAAAGTCTTGAAGCAGACCATACTTTTGCTGAAATTGTTGCTGCTATTGAAGATGGAAAGAATGTTTTCATTAACTCAGGCGATGGGATGGTGTATCAGTTATCCTATTACGACTCATCTGAAGTATATTTCACTTCTTGCCAAGGTGATGCAGGTACTTTCAGTTGTCTTTTTTTTGATGAAAATGGTGTTGATTTTTCTGGTGTAACATCGATACCATCTATTGACAACACATTGAGTAATAGTTCCACAAGTCCTGTGCAGAACAAGGTCATCACTGCTGCTTTGGCTGGAAAAGCCAACGCTGCTGACTTGGCAGATGTGGCAACGAGTGGTTCATACGATGACTTGTCAGATACTCCGGATATACCTGTTGCCATTTCAGTCAATCAGCAAAGTTTTGCGCTGAATCAGTTTCACGCATTTGCTATTCCTGATTATTACACTAAAACACAGATTGACAATGCTGGATATGTTACATCAAGTGATGTCGCTGATGCTGTAGCCGGCTTAGTGGATTCAGCACCATCAACTCTGGATACCTTAAATGAATTGGCAGCTGCTTTAGGAGACGATCCTAACTTTGCAACTACTGTAGCAACTCAAATAGGCTTAAAAGCAAATGCAAGTGACGTTTACACAAAGTCTGAGATAGATAATGCGGGGTATTTAACTTAGCATCAATCGTTATCTAACTATTATACGAAGTCTCAAGTAGATAATCTTACTGAAAAGACATAGACAAGAGGTGATGGCAAACTGTTATATAACGGATAGACTATTGATACAGCCATTGCAAATGTGGGAATATCATCATCAAACAATCTGTTAAATAATGGATTTAATATGGCAATCCGCTCCAATAGTTCCAACCCATTCTTTGGACTAAAGGAGGGGAATAATCTGTGGTATGCATAGGCAGCAAGTAATTACTTTTACTTTGGGCCAACTTCAGCAAAAGCCCTCAGATTAGACCAGGATGGTAATGGCGTATTTCAAACAGGCTCTGTTACCGCAAATTCATTTATAAAGAAAAATGGTACTTCATCTTAGTTCCTTAAAGCCGATGGAAGTATTGATTCAAATGTTTATCTCACATCGCATTAGGATATTTCTGGAAAAGCAAATACATCAGATCTTGCTGAAGTAGCTACATCAGGAAGTTATAATGATTTGACTGATAAACCTACAATCCCTTCAGCATATAATGATACCGCTTTGTCAAACAGAGTGACTGCACTTGAAAATGCAGGATTCTTAACTTCAGAGACTGACCCTAACGTACCTGCTTGGGCTAAAGCTGCAACAAAGCCATCTTATACCGCGTCTGAAGTGGGGGCATTACCTGATACAACTGTTATACCTACTGCTACAAGTCAACTTACTAACGACAGTGGGTTTCTGACCACCCATCAGGATATAAGTGGTAAGCAGGATGTTCTTACTGTAGGTGACGGTATTGCTATAGATAGTAATGACACTATAAGAACCACAGGTATTCCTTTTGGAAGGTGTGACTCAACTTCTACTGCCACAGTATTTACAGCAACTGTTCCTGGAATTTATAAACTTGAGGACGGTGTGTGTGCCATGATTGAAAATGGAGTTGTCACCTCTGCATCAGGATTCACACTTAATGTTAATGGTCTTGGCGCAAAGCCTTGCTATACAAACTTGGCTGCCGCCACAAGAGATACTACACTGTTTAATGTAGCTTACACAATGCTCTTTGTCTATGACGAGGAGAGGGTAGAAGGTGGTTGCTGGGTGTGCTACCGAGGATATGATGCCAATACAAACACAATTGGCTATCAGGTGAGAAGCAACTCGATGTCTTTGCCTGCATCATAGAAGTTCTATAGGTATAGGCTGTTGTTCACAAGTGCAGATGGTACACATTATGTGCCAGCCAACACATCTTCATCAACTAATGCCACTTCATCAAGGACGGTTAATCAAACACCTATTGATCCGTTCGGGCATATAGTATACTATGGTTATACTACAGCAATTGAGGCTAATGCTAGACCTGGTGCTTCCTACTTGTGGATTATCTACACGCTCTCGTTGGGTTATAGTTTCAACAAAACTGGTGCTGCACTCACATTAGATGATTGGGCGCCTGTGTACTTGAAATGTGCACCACAAGCAAATGGCTCTGCAATCATTGATGAGGATACACCTTATGTTCAAGCATTGCCAACTACAGCTGATGGAAAGATATATATCTTCTTAGGCGTGGCATATAATGCAACATCCATCGAGTTGTTGAATAACCATCCTGTGTATTATCACGATGGCACTGGTATTAGAATATGGACTGGAAAGAATATCCCATCAAAGACAAGTGAGTTGACTAATGATAGTGGGTTTATCACTTCACAGCGTACACTAATCAATATGGGTTATAGTGCTGGCAACTTAGTGTTCACTGATGTCGACAACAACACATTGACACACGCACAAGTGATTTCTATACTTCACGATACAACAAAAGATGTTGTTATCACTAACAATTTTTCTGATACCGATAACCCTGAATATGTACAACTTCGTCTTTATCAAACCATAGATGAAGGTAATGATTGTTACACGTATCGGTTCTGCTCCATAGATGTTAACACAAGTAGATGGTTTTATTTTGCCCTCTTTGAAGATGACGGGGTACTAAGTTTAGATGAAGTGTATTATGATGGACTTGCTACCACAAGTTCTCTTGCCACAGTTGCAACATCAGGCTCATACGATGACTTGACTGACAAGCCGACTATCCCTGCGGCTATTGCCGTTGACTCAACTATCACGCAGAATGGTACTAACCCAGTTCAAGGTGGTGCTATTTATAGTGCGTTGGCAGGAAAAGAGGATAGACAACGGGTTATTATTGATATACAATGTGAAGTAAATTACATTATCGGTTATTCCGTTGGAGGGAATACTATAACTGGAGCAGAGTTATATGCTCTTTGTGCAGATCCAAAGAAGGATGTTGTTTTGAGAATAATCGGTTATGATGCTAATGAGGATGATGATGTTGATTATAGTGATGACATTCTTTATCATTGCATCAATGACTCATTGAGCGAGTATGAAGAGCAATATTTTGCCAGTTGGTGGAATGGAATGATTCTCCTTGTTGGTCTTGTAATTGAATCTGAAGGTGCAAATATATATTTTGATGCGGGGATTGAAGAATTTAGTTATGTTCCTACCTATCGCAAAATCAACAACAAGCCACTATCAACCGACATAACACTTACTGCAAGTGATGTGGGGGCATTGCCAAGTACAACCACAATTCCAACAGTACCTACTAATGTATCTTCATTTACTAACGATGCTGGATATTTAACAAGCCATTAGGACATTAGTGGAAAGGCAGATGTTGTTACTATTGTTACCAACAGCAGTACAGGTTCAGTATCTTAGGCACTTGATCCAAACAAGTTCTATAAGTTTACAGGTGCTTTGACTGCATTGACACTGACATTGAATGCAGGTACCGGATTTTGTATCTACGCAGGTAAATTTACAAGTGACAGTGGTACAGCCTGTACAGTCACATTACCAAATGGTGTTGTACTGGCTGACAATGCTCCAAGTGTTGAAGCTGGTGGTACCTATGAATTCAGTATAGCAGAAGGCTTAATGTTATTGGTAAAGGAGGGTTCGTGATGGATTTGTTACAGAGAAGAAGAGAACTGATGGATAGGTTGTCTGCAGCAGGTGACCCATATCTGCTTCAGCCTTTCACTATCAATGTAACATCGGCTTTCACGCTTGCTATTGCAAGAATTGGAAGTAGTACTACATATCCGTTGACCGCTTTATCAATCAAAAAGAACAATGGTAATTGGGAGAATGGTGTGTGGGATTCATCAAATGGCGTGTGGCTTTTTGGTGGAGAAATGTTTATCAATGCAAATACTGGTGACACATTACAAATCAAAGGAAATAACGCTTGGGGTTCTTCGACAAATGATGGTATTATAATGTATTGCGGAGGCGGCACTTGCACATTAAGTGGAAATATCAATTCGTTGGTTTGTGGTGACAACTTCACAACGGAATCGACTATTCCCAACTATGCACTATCTAACGTTTTTTCTTATAGTGGCTACGGTTTCAATAATGCTTACACTGACATAAGTAATTTAAGACTACCTGCTACTAATTTAGGCACAAGTTGTTATTATAGTTTATTCAAGGACAATACCCACATAACCACAGCACCTGAGTTGCCTGCAACGATATTGGCGAATAACTGTTATCAAAGTATGTTTAGCGGTTGCTCATACTTAACCACCGCACCAATATTGCCTGCTACTACATTGGTCACTGGGTGTTATTACGGCATGTTCGCTAGGTGTACCCATCTTAGTTATGTAAAAGCAATGTTCCTGGCTATACCGAACGTATTTGTAACAATGAACTGGTTAAACGGTGTTGCTTCAACAGGTACATTTGTCAAGAACAGTGCTGCAACATGGACTACTACCGGTGCTAACGGTGTACCTAACGGCTGGACAATACAATATGCGGATTCTTAAAAACTGAAACAATACAAACAACGACTATGTAGAAGAAGACAGAAGAACATATGTTTCAAGGTATGCAAAGAGATATGTCCATCTCTAAGCAGAAACCTGAATTCCTTTGGGATGCACACAATGTCAGACTTACATCAAGACATGGGGATACCCTGTTGAGCATGACAAATGAAAGAGGTACAAAGCAGTACTCCAATACAATCAACGGTATTGTATTGGGATACTGTGTGCTTGGTGATTACCTGACAGTATTTACTACAGATCTTTCCGCTCAATCCAAACCTGACTATATCTACAGATTCAGAAAAGATAACGATGGGTTTGAAAGCAGGATTCTGTATAACGGTAACCTAGGATTTGATGTGAACCATCCCATAGAATGTCTTGGTGTATATGAGAATGTAGATATCCAGAAAGTATATTGGACTGATGGAATCAACCAGCCCAGGTTTATTAACATCACCAAAAACCTTATAGATGGAATTTACATTGATACCAGTTTTGATTTTATTCCTACGTTGGCATTGAAAGACAGCATTCATGTAAAGAAAGTTGCTGACAGTTCAGGATTGTTTCCAGCAGGTGTTATACAATATGCTGTAACATATTATAATAAGTACGGGCAGGAATCCAACGTTAGTGTGATTTCTCCTCTCATTCCTACATCCTATACACAAAGGGCAGGTAGTCCTGAAGAAACTATAGGTAACGCGTTTAAGGTAACTATCGATAATCCTGACACACAATTTGAATTCCTCAGACTTTATTCTATCTTCAGAAGTAGTAAAGATACAACTCCTGTATGCAAAAGAGTTGCTGATGTCAGATTAGGTTATGGTGGTAAGACTTCAAGGATACTGCATACATCCGATGATAAAGGTACTACTAAATATGCTAGAGTTGACTGGGATAATGGTGTTTACTTTAAAGAAGATATAGACAGTGGTTTTGCCCTCTTAAGTGACAACCAATCATATTTGGGAACTACAGCAATTAATATCAACGGCGTAACATTTAATGCAAATGAATATTATCACTTCACTAAAGAGGACAATCCTTATCTGATAATAAAGGCCTATACTTACGGTTGTGGTGTAAACAGTTTATCTGATAAAGTTGTCTATTTCACATGGGATAACTGTACAGATTTGTATATATCTACAGTTGATGTAAATGGTCCTGGACAAGGTGGCTATTCGCTTATATATGTAGACGGGCAAGAAGAAATGCCTCGTATGATTGCTGCCAGTAATTTGCATTACAGATACACAGAATTCGTTAATAACGGCTCCATTACTATTACAGACAATAACACCATCGGTGAAGATGTAGACTATAACGAACTGCTGTTTGTAGGTGGTGAAGAGATAACTGCAGGAACAATTACTCAAAAGGACGGGACCATGTTCCTTGGAGATATCAAAATAAGCAGGCCGCAGATAACCGGTGATTATAAAGTTATTGATGTAGATACATTAAATAACAGTTATATTACAACAGAGTTATCAAAAGACTCCGAAGATGTGAATCTTGTCACTGTCATTAGAAAAGGCACAAGCATTGACCCTGATTACAGAACATGTTGTTTCCCTGTTACAATGAACTCATCATCTTACAAATGGGGTAATACACTCGATGCTCATATTTTTGATACAGCTCTTGATGAGGATAATAACAATGCTACAAATCCTGATACAGGAGAAAGTACTAACATTGGAGGATTTAAAGCAAGAGATCATTATAGATTAGGTCTACAGTTTCAATATAAGACTGGTAAGTGGAGTCAACCTGTATTTATCAGCGATGAAACTGAAACGAATAATCCTTCGTTGGATATAAGATCTGATATATGTGTACAGAATGTACCTACGTTTACAGCAACACTGAATGCTACTGTAGGCAATTATTTGCTGTCAAACAATTACTTACGGGTAAGACCTGTTGTATGTTTTCCTACAGAATCGGATCAACTGGTACTTTGTCAAGGATTACTTAATCCGACTGTACATTCTGTAGCAGGTAGAATAAACCATACTCCTGATGTACAAAGTTCTTGGTTCTTTAGACCTGTACCAAAAGAAAACGAAGTAACTTCAACTGAAGGAGGTATTCCACAATATAAAGACGGCTATACTCTATATTCTGGGAAACACAGTTCATCACCAATATATAAACCAACACGAAATGATGAAATACAAGGTGTTCCTGGAGAATTTTCAAATATACTTGAGAGCACATTGACATCAAACCCACCTTCAGTAAATCCTGATGTATATCATAATCCTAATCAAACAAGTATATTAGAAATTCCATCAAACAAATACGAACTGAATGATTTAACAAATGTATTTGTAATAGATTGGCATTATTTAACATTTCATAGTCCTGAATTTGAGTTTAACGACTCTTTCTATAACTTTGATTTGTCTACTGTTAGATGTAAAATATTCAGTAAACAGTTTATCCAATCAAATTCTGGAACACTTTTCATTACTACATCAACACCAACAATCAGTTCAGATGGTCCAGGATTTCTTCAAAGAACTATATCCACAGAATTAAGTGCGTATAGAATTGTAAGTGGATTATTTTATAGAGACGCTAGAGTAACATTATCTAACGGAGACGAAGATAACAAGCGTTATAAAGAAAATGAAAAAATTGAAAACAATAAGCTTATTCCTAATATAGATTCTTTTTTGGTATATCCGTGGCACAGAACAGGTTCGTTAAATAATGATTGTGTGAGACCTGAAAATAAAGGATCAAGAAGTGCCATGCTGAATTAGAAGAAAATGATAAACATGACGTGTTGTAATGAGTCATAGATAATAGAAGATTTACTTTCACAAGGTAAGCAAGAGATTAGATCTTATAACTCTGACCAAATTTCACTAGTTAAAATCAACAATGTTAATTATTTTGGAAACATTGATTAGGTATTGAGTTCGAGATTTAAATATCCTATTGGATACTCTGAAAAAGAATCATTTACAGGAGATCTTTCATACATTGATACTACGTACTGGACAGAGGATGTAAAAATGGCAGCAGGATTAAGACTAACAAACGATCCTGTGTATATAAAATATAAAAGTACCCCTCACGCCATTATATATACTGATACAACATTAAGTCTTACTGAATCTACTACATATAATGTGGGAGAAGAAGATGAATACACTCTTCCTGAAGGTGATTTTCCACGAGATGAATATCCTTATTTCTTTTGCGCTGAGATGTACAGAGATTCTCTCGACACAGACTTTGGTGGTACATCAGCGATGGCTATACACAATAATCTATGGTATCCTGCAGGTCCCGCTATAGAGATTAGGCAGAATACTGACACAGAAATACAATATATGTATGGTGACACATACTATCAGAGATATGATTGCCTGAAGACTTATCCTTTCACCAACGAAGATACTAACTCAATCATAGAAATAGGAAGTTTTATGGTAGAGACAAGAATTAACATGGATGGGAGATATGATAAGAACAGGGCTAACATTTAGAATTTCACATTGAATCCTACCAACTTCAACATAATTAATCCAGTGTATAGCCAAATGGATAACTTTTTTAACTATAGGATACTTGATGAAGATTATTATACATTAAGTAAATATCCCACCATGGTAACATGGACAGGATATAAAAACAATGCTGCAGAGATTGATAACTGGACCAATATCACATTGGCAAGTACGCTTGAAATGGATGGAACCAACGGTAAGGTTAATGCTGTAAGGGTTAATTCAGACCAGTTATACTGTTTCCAGGATGATGCTGTAGGACAGATTTTGTTCAATTCAAGAGTACAGATAAGCCCTTCTGATGGAGTTCCCATTGAGATAAGCAATAACTATAAGGTTGATGGCAACAGGTACATCTCAACAACTATCGGTTGTAAAAACAAATGGAGCATTATCGAGGGTATTGATGGATTATATTTCATCGACGACAGCACCAAAGCATTGTATCTGTTGGGTGGTCAGGCTCAACTGAAGGCAATCAGCACACCGTTGAACATGTCTTATTGGTTTACCAATCAGGATACAGCTACTCCTTGGATACAGCATTATTGGAGTAGTGACGGTGAAATGCTTCAACAAGGCTTAAGATGTTTCTATGATGCATGTAATGCAGATTTGTATATCTGTACACCGGAAGAGACACTGTGTTATTCTGAGAAACTCGGACAGTTTGTAAGTTTCTTTGATTACCACAATGTCATCGGTATGTTCAACATAGATTCTGATTACTACGCGTTGAACTATTCTGATGTTAATACCACAGCAGGAATCAAACTGTGGGGAATGTTCAAAGGAATATATAACAATCTTTTTGATAAGATTTATCCTACCGACTTCACATTTATCAGTAACGAGACTCCAGGTGCTGACAAGATATTCACCAACATTGAGTTAAGAGGTGACTTCAGATTCTGGGCACACAATGAAGTAGAAGATGACTTCAACTCAATAAACCATATAGTAGACCATAGAAGGATGTTTGATACTCTCAGAGTATGGAATGAGTATCAGGATACTGGTGATATTGATCTCAAGTTTATCGATGATACTGTAAGCAACATGAAGAAGAAATTCAGGATATGGAGAATGGATATTCCTAGAGACAAGGACAATGTAAGACAAAGAATCCGCAACACCTGGTCCAAGGTTAAGTTTACCATGAATACCTTACCTGAGTTCACACTGGAGGATATCTTTAATGGAGCAAGCAACGAATATACAGCATGGAACAGTATTACACAGGAATGGGAGAATCTGAGTTTCACAAACAGATATGATACTGTCCAGGGAGAACACCATCCTGAGTATGTATTACGCAGTTTTAAGTATGATTCAGTAAATGATAAAATTATAGAATCTTGGAAATACAAAAGCGGATCAGAAACCATAAGTGTAAACACATATTGTTACATACTTAAAGATGGAATAATACATCGATATTCTTATGAAGGCGATCCTAATAGATCCATTCCTTATGCTTATCGTAAGATATATGACATGGAGATACATGATGTAGGTGTTGTCTATTATGCGTAAAGTTTCCTTAATAAATCTGTTGAAATATATTAACTGTACTTTATACAGATTCTATAAAAACCAATTAACGAGTATCTTTGTGGTAAAATACTAACGATATGGCTAAACGAGATAAACTATATACCGTAAATAAGTGGAATAAGCCTTTGTTTGAAGAAGAGCGCAGAAGGAAGTTATATCTGGGTGGAGGCAATAAAAATACTCCGTATGGATTTAACCCTTATCTTCACACAGGGTTGGATCAGGCATTATAGACAGCAGGTCTATACCATGGATGGGGTAACGATTATCAAACACCTGTTGAGAAAAATGCTGCAAGCAATCAATTAATCACAAACAGTGATTACAGAGGAAATTACAGCCCTATTATGAATCAAGTCAGAACCTATGCAGCTCTTCCTGATACAGATTAGACCACTTCTGAAGAAAAGCAGATTGAAGCAGGATCTCTACCACAAGATACAGTAAGACCTGGTAGTGCGTTGGATAAGTTCACTGATTTTGCCAGCACTATGACAAAATCGATAGATGCTGCAAAAGCCGCAAAAGATGCAACTAATGCTGCAGCAGGTACTGTGATGTCAGAAAGATTAATGTCACAATTACCAACACCTAGTTGGACTACTGCAACAGATTTGGCACAAAAAGGATTAGATTTGTATTCAAAATCTCCAGGTTTAGGAAAGGCGTTGCTTAACACAGGTTTAGCACAACAAAGTACAGATTTTACAAATAAACTGGCAGAATTATCAACACTTAAGTTACCTCAAAATACAGGAGGATTAAATAACTTAAAGCTGTCGGTTGGTAGTGGTGCAAAAGGTACAAACTTTCTTAATACCGGCTTTGGTAAAGGAGTTGTTATGGGTGGAGCTGATTTAGCAACTGATTTCCTTGGTAGTAGAATCAGTCCGAAATTAAACAACACAAAAGAAGCACAAATCGGTAATGCTATAGGCAAGGTTGGCAGTGCTGTAGGCTCTGGATTGGTGGCTACAGGATACGGATTACCTGTCGGTTTAGCTGTATTGGGAGCTGGTAAATTGATTGGTGGACTTGTTAAACAGTTTGGTTCTGTTAAGAATGATAACGGAACTTCTGCATATATCAATAGGTTAAACAGCAGTAATCCGCAAGGTAGTAATGAGTTTCTTGCAAATCTTTGGGCCAATACAGAATATGGTCCTACAGCTACTTATACAGATGGTGCTTTTACAGACAGCGGTAAAAACTGGGCAAGAGAACGAAATGAAGCTGTAGCGAATGCTTATGATGATTATCAGAGAAAAATCAGACACGCTTTGAACAACAATGACATTATGCAGTTGCAAAACGCATACAACGATAATACATGGTCAGCTATGGGAGGTAAATTAAATAGAAAGAAATGTAACTGTAAAGCAGAAGGAGGTATTCTCAACACAAGTATAAATCCTGTTTCTGCTGCAGGATATGACATATTATCAACATACCTTACAACACAAGCAATGAAAAACCAGGCCAGTCAGGATGCAGGTTCTTCGATTGGTAATTCCTTTATGGGTACAGATACAGGTACCTTGTTTGCTAATGGTGGTAACATACATATCAATCCTGCACACAAGGGAGAATTTACAGCTAAAGCAAAAAGACACGGTATGGGTGTGCAGCAATTCGCAAACTATGTATTGGCACACAAAGACAAGTTTCCGACATCCACAGTTAGATAGGCTGTGTTTGCCAAGAACAGCCATACCTGGAAAAAGGCATTTGGAGGCAAATTAAACTATGGCAAAGATAAAGATATTAGGGACAATAGTTTCTTCGATGAACCGACCTTATTTGCGCTTGGGGGAGTCTACCAAGCAGGAGGAAGCAACTGGGGGAATGTCTCAGAAATCAACGCTGGTGGTACTCATGAAGAGAATCCTAATGAAGGTGTACAGGTTGGTGTAGATCCTGAAGGCACTCCTAACCTCGTCGAAGAAGGTGAGGTAATATGGAATGATTATGTGTTCTCTGACAGGATTGAATGCCCTAAAGAAGTATGTAGAAGTTTGAGAATAGGTGTAAAGAAAGATGGTTATACCTTTGCTGAAGCTGCCAAGAGACTGTTGGTTGAATCAAAGGAAAGACCTAATGATCCTATCAGTAAGAAAGGTCTTGCTGCAAATATGCAGAAGTTGGAAGATGCACAAGAAGCTGTTAAGCAGAAGATGGAAGCAGACGAGGCTGTTGAACAATTCAACAGTCTTCCCCCTGAGCAGCAGGTTGCCATCATGTAGCAGGAAGGTGCCAAGGCGCAGGATGCTGTAGCACAGGAACAAATGGCCCAGGAATTCCAAAATCTTCCACCTGAACAACAACAGGCTATTGCCCAGCAAATGATGGCTGAACAGGCTGCTGCACAAGGTATGCCGCAAGGTGGTTCTCCTGAAGAACAGGCAATGATGCAGCAACAAATGATGCAGCAATAGGGTGCACAACAATACCAGCCACAGGGCATTAATCCGCAAGAAGCCATTGCTCAAGCTTCTGCTATGCAGCAACAGGCACTCAACGGTGCTGCATTTGGTGGTAGGTTGTTTGCAGAAGGTGGTATGATTCCTCAGGAACAACCTACTGAACAAGTAACTGAACAAGTGGATTCTGAGATGGCCAGGTACTCTGATGAAGAATTACAAGATATAATTAACGATTATGAGGAGGCTGCAAATGGAGAAAAGAAAGTTACAAAAGGTAGATTGGCAAGACTTAAAAAGAAGGCTGAAAGAGCTGAAAGAGAACTGGAAAGAAGGAACTCCCAAGGAGAGAACACTGCGGAGGAACAGTCTGCTGCTACTCAAAGACAGCCTCAGGAACCCACACAGGAACAGATACAGGCTGCAGCACAAGCACAAGCACAACAGCAAATGATGGAAGGACAGCCTCAACAAGGCATGCCATAGGAAGGTATATCTCCTGAACAGGCTATGATGATGCAGCAACAGATGGGTCAGCAGATGTCTCCTGAAGAGATGGCTGCTGCTGAATTACAACAATAGACTGGGCAACAATATGCTTATGGTGGTAGAGTAAATAAGTATGCTTATGCTGGTCCATTAAAACCACAACCAATAGGACCGGGCATTGCTCGTGAGGTACAAGAACCTTATGGAAGACATCCAGATATTCCTCAAGAAGTGTACGATTGGTTTTTATCTTTGACTCCAGACGAGCGTTTTGATTTATTTGGTTCTAGTCCCATATTTTCACTAGGTATTAACGACTATAGCTAGAATCCAGACAGCTGGTATAATAATTATATAAATAACAGAAACAATCCTACTCGGAGATTTTGGAGTTAGGAGGTTACAAAAGCTGGCGGTAAAAACATGCGTGATGCTATATTGGACGCTTATAAAAACCGTAGAGATTCCAGTGGTAAGTACATACCATACAACCTGTCTCAAGATATAATTAATTGGTACGCAAGTCTTCCAGAAAGTGAACGCAAAAGAATTATTGCTAACACTAAAATGAAGGGAAGAGATTTTGCAACAACAATCAGATACGCTAACACTGGTGCACCCAAAGAAGTTGCTAATGCTATAATAGAAGCATATAATACAGCTAATGGACAAACGCCTGTGTCAGCTTAGACATCTGATGCAACAAGTACTGTAGCAAATACTTTAACAAATGCGCCTGTTATAAGTAACACACAACAGACTGCTCCAATCCAATCTGTTGATTATATTCCTTATTTTAGAGGGATGTAGGTTAATGACATACTTGGTTAGATATGGGATTAGATGTCTACAGAAAAAAGGAATGGTGTATTGCGTAATGATTTCATAACCAACACCAGTAAAATGCCAACTATTAATTGGTCAGATTATAATGACGAGTTACTGAATATTTACTATGGTTTACATCCAGAAGCGAAAAATAGTGGCTGGACATTTAATAATACTCCGTACAGAACTTATGCAAATGTAGATTTTCATGATGCTACGTCCGAGGAAGGTAATAATGGTAATAAGATGGTTTCCGAAACCTTCTATGCAAACGACCCTGCTTGGAATCAACTTACAGAAGAACAAAAGTAGCTCAAAGGAAATGAGTTAGCGGCTGCTTTAGAGGGTACACAAGCATATCAAGATTTCAGCGCTTATCTTCGCAATAATAGAAATAGTCAATATGTAAAAGATTACTTTACTGAATTAGCCAATAGAGGTAGCAAGATTGCAAAAAATGCATTAGCAAATTGGGATACTCTTACAGACGAGTCATTCAGCGATGTTATAAAAAATTTAAGAGAAGATGCGATAGTACCTCCAAACTCACCAACCAATAAAAACAATAATGCATTGGGTCTTGGTCATTTTACTCCATCTTTCGCAGAGAATTGGACAGACAGATATTGGGTTAAAGATGCTGACGGTAATTATAATCAAATTATAGGTGGTATCGCCGACGCGGATAAAGATAAGTATACAGCAATAAATACAGAACCTTATCGCGTAACATCAAATGGCACTAACTATAATGATTACTATTATTAGCTGAAAACAGATGCTGGTAACGCTAAAGACAAGAAAGATGGCAAATCAGGCAATTCCAATCTTAAAGTGGTAAGGACAGACAGAGGTATTGATCCTGTAGGCCTTGGTTTTGCCGTTGCTCCAGGTATAGCGGGATTTCTTGGACAGATGATACAAGGACCACCTGACACATCAGGCATTGATGCAGCAGCTTCGTTTGCAGACAGAAGTACCGGAATGATGGTTCCTCCACATACTTTTGGAAGCAGTTTGCCAATCAAGTTAATAGATGAAAATCATATCGATAACGAAGATATTGCCGCACAGCTTGGAGAAAACCGCTTTATTAGTAATATGAATCCTACTCCAGGAAGAACTGCTGCAATACTTGCCAACGATATGAACCATATCATACAGAGGGGCAAGAACAGGATTGCTATTCAACAGTACAATGATAAACAGAGAAAAGATAAAACGATGTTTGATTCTGATATAGCTGAGAAGGACGCAACAATCCTTAATCAGACTGACCAGTTCAATGCCCAAATGCTCGCCAATGCTAGAGACAAGTCTGCATAGATGAAATATAATGCAGAGATTGAGAAGCTTGACAGAAGGAATGCTTGGAATGCAGGACTGTTAGCAAATATAGGCAATACTCTTGAAGGCGCTTATAACTACTGGAGAGAAAACCAGAACAGACAAGACAGAGACAGATATGCATCTATCCTGTTCCCGATGAATGATGACTATGCCAAGGCTTACGGTATAAGTTATGTTGATCCTGAAACAGGTCTTGTAAAGAGAGGATATAACAGTGACATGTATTATGGACTGGATTCCAACGGTAAACGTATATTCAGTACAAATCCCATTGTTCCAAACGGTACTGTCACTACAGCTGCATGTGGTGGCAAGCTTAAAAAGAAGAGAAGAGGTTACACATTTTAATGTAAAGTAAACAAGAGAAGTTATGGCAGTAGATCCTAATATGTATGTAATAAAACCGTTCTTTTAGGCTAAATCATTCGATGAAATGGTTAAGCCTCTGACGCTTGCTGCGGCAGCATATAAAGAACAGGAGGCTAAGCTGGAAGATATGACTGATAAGGCTTCTGCATTGGAATGGATAGCCAACAGAGATCCAAACAGCCAGACAGCAGCCTTGTATAGAGAAATGAGTGACAAGATACAGGGTATCAGGGATGACATCATGATGAATGGTTTTCATGGTGGCATCAGACCCAGTATACTTGATACAAGAAAGATTTATTCTGCAAATTCTGCCGAGATAACCAGAAGATATAATGACATGGTGGAGTACCAGAAGAGAATGGAACAGTTGTCAGACAAAGACAACAGTATGGTGTTCTCGATGGATTCTCAGAACATATCCATTGATGACTTTGCAGGTGGAAGAAGACCTAAAATCAAAGCCATTAGCGGCAATGAGATTATGACAAGAGGTGCAGCTGCAGGAAAAAGATTCACATCACAGATATTCGGCGACGGTATTGATGGTCAAGCTGCAGGAGACCAGTTCTGGAGGATATATAAAGAACAGGGTATGACTGATGATGCTTTATGGAACGCTTTAGAGTAGATTCATAAGACGGACAAATATAAGATGCTGAAAGACATTATGGATAATACATTCCGTTCATTCAACGGGTTCAGTGATATTGACAGAAAGGAACTTGAAAACAGGTGGAAAGAAGGTTTCTACGCAGGTTCTACATACAACAGGGATGTCAATTATACTGCTAATCCTGATCATATGACTCCTATGATGAAGACTCAGCAACAGCTTGCCATTAACCAGGATAGGCGAGAACAGGCTGAACTTGACATGAAGAAAAACGACTATAATTTCATGAATGGATTTACCAGTAGAGAAACTTGGATACAAGGCGATGACGGAAAAATGAAGCAAGTACTGCTGGATTATGATCCGTACACAGGTGAGATGGTAACCCGTGATATCAACACAAAAGAAATACTGGACCATAAATAGCCGCCTAGCGATAAGAAAAAAGAAAAACCCAAACAACCAAAAACAAAAAGGGTTGCTGTGACTAGTGACGGGTCAGCAAAAGTAAATATCAACGATGCGGCTGATGAACAATTAGTAGGATAGAGTACTAGTGATTATTATGTCGGTATTGCTTCAGTACATAAACAATATCCTGAGATAGATCTTGGGACTTTCTCCAATTTATATAATTTACGCAAAGCCCGTGCAGGTAATAAAGACATTTACATTGCAGATCCTAAAATAAATCCAATACAAGATACAGATGATGACACAGGGACACCTTCTACGGATGAGCCTGAATTTAACTAATAAATGTCGATAAAAATCTGATACAGTTATTCAATTAAGCTATGAGTATATTTACTGAGATTTATAACTATGCAAAGCGATCACCTGTTCGCACAATATTTTCTCCGCTTGTATCATTGACTATAGAGCGTACAAAAGACCGTGGAGCTGTAAGAAAGAAATTAGGTATCAATGATGAGTCTCTTCAGTTTTGGACAGCTTATTCAGGTCGCGATGAGAAAGGTAAAGAGAGATACAGAACCGAAAATCCGCTCTTTGAAGAACAGATGCGGAAGAATCATCCTAACTATACGGAAGAGCAATTTGACAATATACGAGATAACCACATAAGGAAAGAGATTTTAAAAAACAGCAAACATCCCGCAGTTAAAGATCTGTATAACTCCATATTCGACAAAGATGGTAACATCACACCAGAGGGAGCGTAGAAGTGGAAGGATATAAAAAACCAGATGGCTTTTACTGCCATGCAGAATGATATTGACGGATTAAGCGACGAAAAGCAAGCAAGAGGATCTGACAAATGGTATGAAAGATATGCCAAGGCTGGCATGGATTTGTTTGATAGTACACTCAGTGATTATAACACCACTATGCGTGAAGCTGCAAAGAAATATCTTGATGAAAGTGGCAACAGTAATGAAAATGTTATAAATCGCAATAACTTCTACAAATGGCTAAGTTCTAATACAGTTGGTGAAGACGGAAAAACAAGAAAAGACCATATTGAAGATTTCGACAATCTTGCATCTATGGTATCACAAGACTACAATATCTTGATGAATCCTGAAAAGTATAAGGACTTGCAGGATTACGATCGCCTTAAGGATGTCGATGGATTGCGTCTCAGTGATGAAGAAAAATTACAACTCTATGCTCAGTTTTATGTAGATCTTCAGCGTGGAGGAGACAGATATGCTATGTAGAAACTGGGAGAGTATTTCACTGACAAGATTGCAAATAACCAAACCAATTGGGAAAAAGCAATGAATTTTACTGCCAGATTCAGTGATGATGTATCATCCTCATTACTTGGCGTCGTCGGTCTTCTGTATGGCGCATCTGTTTTTGGTTCTATAGGTCAAATGACAGGGTTCAACGATTGGCTTGGTAAAGCAAGCGGTTTATATACCGAAGAAGATCTAAAGAGAAGAAAAGACCAAAGATATTGGTAGAATTTGTTTGACAACCCTATAGTACAGTATTCCAACAACATTATGGACACTCATGTATATGATCCTGAAGCACAAGTAAGAATGTTGGAGGAAGGATTGGCAGATAATCAGTTCTATAAAACTGTTGAACAACAGGAGAGTCTTTTCTCAATTCCGCAACTATTGGAATTAGGCAGTGATTACGGTTTTACTGCCGGTATGACTATTGCCTCATTCGGTGCTACAGGATTGGCAAAGGCTGTTACAAGCGGAGCACTGAAGACTTTCAGAGGTGTAAAAGGAATCACCGATATTACAAGATTAAACTCTATGCTAAGGGAAAGCGTAAAAGCAAAAGACTTTCTGAGTGTTGTAAACGGCGCTATTGTTGCTACAGCCGAAGGTGCAGGTGTCACCCTGAGAAGTAAGCAGGAGCATTTCCATGACGGCTATATGGGCCTATAGAACAAATATTTTGAAGATTGGGTAAGACAGCACGGGAGTTTAGCTGCAGCAGCATTAATGCAAGCGGGTTACACTGATGTACCGCAAGGTAAATTTCAGGCGACCCCGGAAGGAGGTGGTTCTAATACATACACAGAAGAAGAATATCAACGGATGATTGATATGTTTAATGGTAACTACCAATCACAGTCTGAAGATACTGACAGTCAGTATAACAATATCAATCAAGACTATCTTGATCAATTCAAACAACTTAAAATTCGTGAATATGAGAACGAGAACGCTGAATAGGTATCTGCAGATTACCAAGAACTTCAGGATCGGGTAGAAGATGCAGCTACTGCTGAATTTGTTATTCAAGCGACAATTAACGGTTTTATCAATCACGGACTAAAGAATACCTTGAATTCCAAATCTCTTCAAAAGGCCAGAAAAGATGTAGCCAGAAGATTGGGACTGAAAACAAAGAATGATGGCACAAAGATAACAGAGCGCATTGCTGTAGAACAGGCAGAAAACGGAAGATGGATAGCTAATCCTGTTACTAAAAAGAAATGGGATGTAGTTAAAGAGCGTCTTAAGGAAAGCGTTGGTGAAGGTATTGAAGAGTGGAGTCAGGATGTAGGCAGTGCTTTTGGTACAGGTTACTATGACTACGCATATCAAAATTTCATTAACAGTAGATTTGGTGACAACGATGGAGTCAATGAATCAGTAGGCTATACTGTAGGAGATGCATTGTTAGCAGGCTTATAGAGTGCCGGTTCAGCAGCTGTAAGTGATGAAGCGCTTGCTAGCGGTATATTTGGTGCAGCCAGTTCTGCAATAGGTGGTTTCAATGTCAATGAGAAATTCTTTACAGGTCAAGGAAAGCTGTCTTCTAGGTGGTCTCCGATTACTTGGCGTGGTGCATGGACTCCTGCCATACTCAGCGGGGATCTCAAAGTAGAGAATGCCAGAAATCAACAATTAGCTGACCACATTAACAAGTTCTTTAACAACAAAGAAATCCAGGAGAAACTTACAACAGCAGGAGGAATATCGACATTTATTAAAAAATACAACGAAGCCTTAGAAAATGGTGATTCGTTTGATGCCAAGAATCAAGAGTTTGGAGAAGTATTCTCTATAGCAAACATGCTGGACAAACTGAAAGGTACGGCATACCACGATATGATTACAAACAGTCTTGATAAGAGAGAAGCATTAGATTTTATGTCAGATGATTAGATAAAACATGAGTTGGAAAATCCTGACAGCGACGCTTCGCAGGCATTGAAAGAATATAAAAACTTCCTGGAAAACCGTTCTGCTGATCATGCTGAAAATGTAGACTTTTCTCCAAGTGATG
>Ga0247611_10001074_pt1 | contig 50539 bp, 32 predicted proteins | sample 177DNAGHGhighgp2_FD_192422 | JGI IMG/M metagenome (GOLD analysis project Ga0247611, IMG submission 192422) | Sheep rumen microbial communities from Palmerston North, Manawatu-Wanganui, New Zealand - 1770 DNA GHGhigh gp2 | ecosystem: Host-associated > Mammals > Digestive system > Stomach > Rumen... | reverse complement strand
GCCGCCGTAGCCACCTTGTCCGCCGCCGTAGCCACCTTGTCCGCCGCCGTAGCCAATTTGTCCGCCGCCATAGCCACCTTGAGCACCTCCGTAGCCACCTTGTCCGCCTTGTCCGCCATAGCCGCCTTGAGCGCCGCCGTAGCCGCCTTGAGCGCCGCCGTAGCCGCCTTGAGCACCTCCGTAGCCGCCTTGTCCGCCAAATTGTGTTTGGTCAGAATTGAAGTTGGGGAAATAAACACTGAGTTCGGGCACATCCTTGGCTTTCGTCCATTGGGTCATACCTGCTTTAAATACCATTGATTCGCCTGTCACACCACGAGATACCAGTTGGTCTGCTGGCACAGGGCCTTGCTGCTTGTTGAAATTATCAATATAATAATACATAATAATAAGTGTTTTTTAAAGATTATCGATAGGGTTGCTTTAGATTCGCTTTTTACAGTATTTCACAATGGAAGAAGAAAACTTCCTATTTGCTCTACAAATGTAATGGTTTTTTATAAATTAAACAAATAATCTACTATTTTTAACATATTTCGTTTGTAGAAACTTAGTTTGAAAGACCATATTGCCAACAGCAACAATGGGCAGCATGAGGGTATATGGTCAGAATCTCCTTACGTCTACCGTTTCGATTTCATCCCATCGAAGTGCAAGGGTACGGGTGATGGCAATGCGGAAAAGACAGACTATAACCCAAAATGGCGCCCTGACGTCATCACTCCCTTGCCTGCTTCATTAATACTAAAGAGAAAAGGAGTATATGCCTCAGGGCGCCATACCTCAGCGAAGTTCTTTGGGACAAGAACTATAGTTTGCCGACCAAGTCGATGACTTTCTGTCTGGTCTCTTCTGTTTTCTGCTCGTCAACCTTGGCGGTTACAACGCCTGTGTTCTCTACACCCCAGTAGTTGCAGATGTCACGGAACTCAGCCGTGGCCCCATCGTAGACCCCGGGGGAATATGATGACACGAGAAGCGCCATCTTCTTCACCTTGGCAGGACTGTTGACGCAGTACATGCGCTGGATGGGGGCTTGAATCTGGGCGCAGAGCGTGAAATAGTAAATGGGGGCGGCCAGCACCAACGCCTCGGCCTCCGCCATCAGCGGATAGATGTCCTGCATGTCGTCCTTCTGGATGCAGGCACCATTGCCTTTGGTATGACAGTACTCGCAAGCCAGACAACCTGCTATCTTCTTCCTCGAAACATTCACCAGTGTCACTTCATGGCCAGCTGCCTCGGCAGCCTTCTTATACTCTTCAGCCATCCAGGCAGAGTTGCCGTTCGCACGTGGTGAGGCTTGTAAAATTAGTATTTTCATAATCGTGGTTTAGTTTGATTGTCATTACAATTTCATCACCCGTTTCATCTCCAGGTTCTCGTAGCCTTCGGGGCAGTGAGTGGAGAGATAGACGGTGGGGTTGTTCATGATGAACTCTCTCACGCGGTCGAGAGTCTGGCGGGCGGCATCCTTGTCTTCAAAGACAATGCTCAACTTGTTGGCTTTCAGTGCGGCATCGCAATAGGTCACGTCGCCGTGGAACATATAGTATAGTCCGTCGCTCTCGGCAATGATGATGCTGTTGCCTTTGGTGTGACCTTTGGCCTCGATGAACCAGATGCCGTCGGCCACCTTTTGGGCATTGGGAAAATTCTTGTAGGGTTCGCCGTATTGGGCATGGACGACATTGTCCCCTTCCAGTTTCATCGTGTCGGCATCCTCGGGAGCGATATACACCTTGGCATCGGGGAAGTATTGCAAGGCTGCGGTATGGTCAGGGTGCTTGTGGGTGACGAGGATTTTCGTCACTTGCTCGGGTTTGTAACCGGTGGCGGCGAAAGCCTCCATATAGTCGGCCACCTTCTCGCCCATGTACAAGGGGGCACCCAATTTCTTGGCTGGGGCTGCCATGCCGGTAGCAAAGCCCGTGTCGATGAGTATGATCTCGCTGCCCGTGTCGATGAGGAAGTTTTGGAGACTGCTGCGGTAGATGATTTGCTCGTCAAACATGTCCTTGCCCTCTTCTCCGCCGAAGGCAAACGGCTGGTTCATGAAACCACCGTCGAACATGCGTATGGCTTTGATTTCCATAATTGTGAAATGTTGGATGGTTGTTTGAATGTTTGTATGTTTGTATGTTTGTATGGTTCACTATAGTTGACTCTGTCTTGTAATCATCAAATCTGAGTGAGTTGTTTGGAGAACTCATGATTTGTTTCTGAATCATGTCTTCTGCATGTTTTTAGGCTTCGTCTGCAAAGGAACAGCCTTTTCTGGAAAAATCCAAGTTTGAAACGACACAAAAATTGTCTTGTTTCTTATTGTGCCACTGCAAGAAAAAACCCTCCTAATAGACCACATACGGCAGATACAATTGCAAAGGTCTTGGCTTTTTGTGCTGCTTCTTCTGAACCCTGAGCATCGCCACGAGCCCAACGGGAATCTACTTGCGAGGCATAATAGATGGCTACAGCACCAAGAGGAATACAACATAAGACGGTACTGAGAATGGCCCATAACATGTTGTTGTCTGGTTTCATGCCTCCAGGATTGTTGAATTGTCCGGCACCAAACTGACCATTAAAAGGTGTTTGTCCGCCATAGCCGCCTTGTCCGCCAAAGCCGCCTTGACCGCCAAATTGCCCTTGACCGCCAAATTGTCCTTGACCATAGTTGATGTTTGAGAAGTACATACTCAGTTCCGGCACATCCTTGGCTTTCATCCATTGAGACATACCTGCTTTCATTACCATAGATTCGCCGGTTACACCGCGCGATGTCAGTTGCTCTGCTGGTACAGGCCCCTGCTGTCTGTTGAAATTGTCAATGTAATAGTACATAATATTTGTATTTAGTTTGATATTTAAGTTATAATTCTAAAATATTGCGCAACACCCACCAAGCAAAGTAGAGTGTCAGATAGATATAGCCGAATGTTCTATTAGCTAAACGTTTGTGAACTGTCTCGCGCCAATGTTCCGAGGGTGATAACTCGCCCGATGCCAATAACAGCAAATAGGGGGAGAGGGCGGCGGCGAAGTAGTTGTAGTGAATCGCGGTCATGACATCACCATGCATCAGATGATAGGCAAAACGCTGAATTCCACATCCGGGACATTTGTATCCGGTAAGTGTGAGCATGATGCATTTCGGACTCCACCAATTTTGCTCAGGGTCATGAAAATAGGTTATCACCAGGATAATTGCCACTGTGGCTATCAACAACAGCCACGGCATGCGGCCCGAGAATAGTGATTTCCTTGAAAGCATCCCTTACTCCGGTAGTTGAGTTTCTATAGTTCTTTGTATGATAATTGTACTATGACTTTATCATGGCTCTTGTTGCCAATATAGGTGTAGCCAATCCCTATGTGTGCGTTTTTACACATGTTTACAAGCATTTTGATGTCAGAATCAGAGGAATCGACAAATGTTTCCTTGAGTTCTTTTTTCATCTCCGACTTATTGCTTTTTAATAGTTTGATGGGAATAATATCCTCATCACATGTTGCGTAGTACATCATACAGTCATCAAGTAATTTGATGTCGGTGACCGTGATGCCAAAACCAGCGTCCATAGGCATTTGCTTCTTTGCTTCTTCCACCGACATCCTAAGGAAAGCACCCGTGCTTGCTGACTTATCCTCACTGTCTGTCTCACCATCAGCCACAATGTCTGCTGCATCGTCTGTCGCTTCTTCAGCCGCTTCTACAGGCGCTTCTTCAGCCTCACTTATTTCTTCAACCTCCTCCGTTTTATTTCTTAATTTCTTGACAATGTCTGACGGCTTTGTGCCATCAAGACAACTTGCGAACAGAAACAATGCCGTAAATAACATGAATAATACTTTTTTCATAGTGTAATTTTTTCTTTGTTAATAAGTTGATAATGTTTTTGAATCTTTATTTTCACAGAGGTTCCTACATGAACGGTAGATCGTGGATGATTATTTTTCAATCTTATTCATATCCCGCGGGCAATCCCATGCCTGCAGCCATCTTGTTTGAAAAGTCTTTATACAGTTCCGAGGTCATTTCAAGATAACCGTGCTGCACGTTCTTGATGTGATCGAAATAGGTGGTGGGTTCACCACTGATTTCCAGCGATGGTGTTGTGGTACTGTCGGGCATCGTGAGATTCTGGGTCAGATGGATGCGGACTCCTATCAAGTAACCTTTGGCCTCTTTCTCGCCACCTTCTGAAGGCTTGCCAGATGTGTATGTCCATATGTCAGGATAAGTGGTGTCGTATATTTTGTTTTCCAGACTGGTGATACGATAATTGACTGTTAGTTTGGGAAGGGCTTTCTGAAGCGATGAGTCATCAGCTTCGGGAACCAGTCGGATGAAGCCAGGGATGAACACCTTGTTGAAACTCTGTTGCAGACCGGTTGTGAGTACGGCGTTCAATTGTTCAATACAACGATCATCGTAGCCGGTTTTGATTGGAATAATGCCGTCGTTGAAGGAAAGGGTATTCTCGTTCGCCTGGTCAAGATCCGACCTTACTTCCTCATCGTATTCCGTGTATTCCTTTACATGCAGGTTCGATTGAAAGGCTGTGACAATTGCGTTCACGCGTTGCTCTTTCATATAAGTGAGCATCTTGGTCATCATGTCGGCGGCCTCGCTTGGCAATGCGGGATTGTCTGCTGAAGTGTATTTTGCTATCTCACGGTCCCATAGTTCATCCCACATCTTGTTCACCTCATTGGCATGCTTGCCATAGGCAAAACGAGTCAGGTAATTGCTCATCTCTGTGGTAAAGGTTGTGCTGTCTTTACTCAGATTGACCCGCATGAAAAGCACATCGTCGAGATGGCTGCCGTCTGGCCAGTCGGCTTCGTACTCCTCACAAGCCTTGATGGTGCGCTCTGATTCCACTCGATTGAATGCACTCTTCTCCTTCAGGTAAGGAAGAATAAACAGTACACCAGCAACTATCGCTGCCAAAAGGAGCAGAAATATAACAATTTTACTTTTCATGGGCTTTCTTGTTTGTTGATGTGGGTTTGGGTTATTCTCCAACACTGTTGTGCGGATTTTGCCTTTTATGTTGTCTTACTATAAAAAGTAACCATCGGAGATGAGTTTTTAAAACTAAATTGTTCTTAATCAAAAACCCCTTCTCTGCAACACCTGATGAGAACAACAATTATAATAGTAATAATGATTTCAACAATTCTTGCTCCACATCCCTTTTCTTCACCTCCATTACTGCTGGATTCGATGGCGGCATTGATATCGCTTTCGATTTTTTTGAGTATGGCATAGTTTTCATTGAGGTGCTGTTTGGTGTCATCGTCCATGTCCATCATCTTCAGACGGTTGCCAAGGCGAATCGCCGGATTGATGATGTTGCTGAGGTCTTCTTTGTTGGCTATAGCTGAATTTAATACCCCAATGAGAATTTGAAGAGCTCTGTTGGAAACAATTGTGGATACGTTGATATAGTAATCATTGGCACCAAGTTTCTTCTTGATTGGGCCTAAGAGGGGTGAGGCCTTGAGTAATAGTTCCTCGGCATGGTAAAGGTCTTGTGGCTTCTGGTCGTATTCACTCAAAAGCGCTTGAAGGTTGTTGTGCTCCTCAAGGACTTGGCTCGGAGGAACTATGCCTGTCAAATCGTATGGAATCTGACTGCCTGGGTTGGGAATAGGAGGAGGCATGCCTTCCGGGGAATCTATTTCTGTAAGCGTATACCCCTGAGGTCCAGATTCAGGAGGAGCGCCCCCTGGTGCCATTGGTTCTGCAGGGATATATGGGGGTGGCACTGATTCAGAAGGAGTATATGCGGGTGACACGGATTCTGACGGCGTAAATGCCATGGGTTCTGCCTCAGAAGGTGTGTATACTGGAGGCACAACTGTCTTTCCTGTGACAAGAGCATTCCATTCATCTGGATAATTCGAACCCGTCAGACTGGAAACGCTTGTTTCAGAACTCAGTTTGGAAACATAGTTCAGCACAAGCGACGACTTCGAGATCGACGGTGTCAGGCCGAGAGCAGCGGCAAAAGCGTTGTAGTACTGGGTATAGACTCTGGAAGCACATTGTGTAGCTTTCTCATATTCGCCTGCTATGAGGTGAATGATGGAAAGATTGTGGAGGGATGACATGTCCTCATGAAGCATCCAGATACGGATAGCGTCATCCGTATAACCTAAACGCAGGTTGTTGATGGCGTTTTTGTCGTTGAAAGTGCAATCCAAAAACCAAAATTGTGCGGCTTCTGCCTTGTTACGCTCGAGGCTCACTTGGGAATAGGCCGAGGCAACACTCTCGGGCGTACGGACTACCGGCCCCAGTTGCTCCTCAAGGTCCAAAGGAAAATGAATCGGACTGCCAACTTTCAGAAAAGCATCCAAATCTTTCTTGTTGGCATTGATGTCTCTCTGTGGTGAGTTGGCATAAACTCCGAGTATTCGGAATGGGTTGTTGATAATCATTTCTTTCATGGTCGTATGGATTTTTAAGTTGATGTTTTGAACATGGTAAAAAGTTAGGATATTTTCCTTCAATTCCCCTCTTATAGAGATTTACAGATGGCCTCGAGCACTTCCTCGTAGCCTTTGCCACTAAGCACAACACTCAGACTGCTCTTCTGGTGTGACACGTCCTCCCACTCGCTGGAAATACGGTTCCAGGATTTTGCATCGGGGGCAAACAATACCAGACGACGTGTTTCGTGGTTCATCTTGTCCCACATCTTGGTCAGTTCGCTGAAATCACTGGGCATGTCTTCGGGATAGTGCGAACTGGATTCTGTTTCCCCAAGGTCATGGGTGGAGGCATCGGTGTAAACCACTATCACATGGCGAAGCCTGAGGTCGGATTTGTGCCAGTCACTCTGAATGGCCATGGCAAGTGCTTCCAAACCGCTTTCAGGCTCATCGCCGCCGCCGTGGGCGTTGATTTTGCTTACGAAATCGCTGTATTGGGTTTGGTCAGAGGGCATTTGGAATGACTCAGAGGAGATGATGGGCTCTTCTGAGAGGTCGCCAAATGGAATTACACGTAGTCGGAAACTCTTGACATTGCGATGGCGTTTCAGACATTCCCTGTTCAGGTCTTCGTAGAAATTCAGGGCATTTTTCTTCACCATGTTGATGGTGCCGCTCATGCTGCCAGTGTTGTCGATGCACATCACCAGGTCCATCTCGCAGTCTACATTCTCCATCTCTATCAGCACATTGCGTGTGTAGTGGTAGGGTCTATCAACCTCTATCAAGTCGTCGGCCACGATGTGAATGTCTTTGCAACCATAAAATATGTAGGAGAATACGCTGCATTCCACATCCTTGAGCACAGCCTTGCCCTCGTCGTCGGTCACTTCGTCGTAACTGTGATTCTGATGACAAAGCAGTTTGCCGTCTTTCAGAGGAATGTGGGAAGTGTATTCGGCAGTGATACTTATGCCCTCTATGGGATCCTTTGTCTTTCCGTCGACCACAGTGACGGTGATGTCGTGATTGCAGCGAATCAACAGCAATAGTGGTAGCAAAAGCAGGAGAAGCCACCACCAACTGCGCTTCTTGCGTAGACGGAAGGTGTAAACATCCTGACTGTCCTGATATTTGAAATCCTTGCTGAAATTGGTATCTTTATTGGCTCCCATGTCGTTTTAGTGTTTAGATTGTTTCCTTTGTTCTTTTTTCATCTTCTTGTATTCCTTCGACACCGTGAAACGAACTTTCGCTTTTTGGCCATTGACAAAGGCCGAGGCGGGGAATACTGCATAGCCATCTGCGTCGGACACAGAGGAGAGTGTGCCTGTAGGCGTGTCGACAAACACGGTAATGTTGTCGAGTGCGTTGCCGTGGCGGTCGAGTATATGGATGCGCACGAATCGCTCCTGAGGTGGTGGGGGGGGTGGAAGAGGTGGCTGGGGTGGTGGGGGTGTCTCGACAACAGGAGGCTCTACAAAAATCGGGAAGAGATAGTCGCCGTGATTTTCCTCTACCTGATAGCCCTCGCTCTTGCCAGTGGCATCGCTAATGCCGAATTGCTCGCCGATTTTCATCTCGGGGAGGACGGCCTTGCCATTTGCGTCGGTGATAAGGTCCAACTGTCCCATATTACTCATGGCTCTCAACTGATAGCCGGATATGGGGTTGCCATTCTGGTCGATTACTTTCACTACAGGCGACTCCGTCACAGTCTTCAGGTCGATACGGAGTTCGTTACCCTCATGCGAGATAGCCTGTGTGGCTTTCTTTCCATTACATGACGCGCTGACCGTCTCATTGTCATGATAGTTGAGCGAGCAAACGACCATGCCGCTTCCGTCGGTCATATAAGTCTGCTGCTGGTCTCGGTAGTTCAGGGTGACTTCCGCACCTGGCAGAGGGCGACCGTCTTGACTGACGATGACGCTGACGTTGACAGACTCTGTCAGGTCGAATATATATTCTGTTTGCCCCTCTTGAACTCTCAACTCAAACTGCTTGTTGCCTATCAACTCTGTGATGGAGAATGTGGTACCCACCCTGATGGGGGTTGCGAAGTGGTACAGACCTCCAGAGTCGGTAGTGCAATTGTTGGGCATACGGCGGTCGGCCATTAAGAGGCTGAATGGATAGTTCTTCAATAGTTCACCGTCGTTGGAGAAACCTATGTTCACGTCAACTGTGACGGGCTTGTCTGCCAATTTCTTGGTGATGGTGGAACCTGTGGAGCCACGGAAATTGGTGAAACCCCAACCTGTGAGAATCACTTGGTAATTCCCGTCAGCATCCTTGTAGTAAAAGATGTAGTCGTCGTTGGGGACGTGAGTGAGGCGCTGACCTAAAATGCTGTTTCCGAATTTCTTCTGTACTTGGCTCGTCAGTTCCTGGAAGGCTGTTCTCACGGCTGGGACAACGTCTGCCGGGGCCTCCGAAAGGGGATGAGGCTCGCCGGGACAGTCGAAAAGCCACTCGTAATAGCCGGCACCAGGACATATCCTTGCAAAATGCGACATGAGTTCCTTGCCGATTTTCTCTTCAAGTTTATGGTTGGCCTGGTCGTCGGCATTGATGTTGTTGGCGCGGAGCATCCAGTTCACCTCGCTATGTATTACTCTCTTGCTTCTCATACGCTATGTCTTTATTTTTTTTGTTGTTTTGTCGGTAATTGTATCTATGGCTATTGTTGCTTCTGCTGTAAAGGTCAGAAAAGCCGCAGCAAAATGTCGCCCACCAATTGGAGAACCAGGAAAATCGGCACAAGCGTTCTGAACAATGGCTTCTGAGTCTTGTGGCGGAACATCCACATCGCACACAGCGCGCCAAAGGCGCCACCTAAAAAGGAAAAAACGAGCAACACGGCTTCAGGGATGCGAGACTTGTTGTAGACGGCTAAATGCTTGTCGTAGCCAAACAGTACAAAGGTCAGGACGCTCGCAAAAAACAGTATGATTAAATCTATTGTCAGCATGTGTATTGTTATGATAGGTGATTACTTAATGAAACAAGTTGGATATACCGTAGGCACCATCTATGTAGGGAGATACCAAGAAGATGAGACCCACAAGCACTGCCAGGGCAAGCAATATCTCAAGCAGAATCATCCAGGAGGGGGTGCTGGCCTCCTCTTCTATCAGATAGTCGTTCTCTTCGGGGGTCATCGAGAAAAAGATGGGAGGGAACTGACGTGCATTGCTGCGAACCAGCAACTGGATAGGCTCGTTCATACGGAAAGAGGATTTGTCGAGCAGACAGTCGCCGTTCTCATCAAGCCAGCCCTCCACGGGAGCCATGCCGTTGTGCATCAGCGTGACAGGTGTGTTGCGGACGGTTTGCTTGTCTTTGTCTATCACACGTAGATGGACCTTCTCTTTCACCAGGGGAAGCAAGGTCAGTACATATTCCGACCGCTCCTCACTCAACGTGTAGCGAAGTGCGTTGTTGGGGTTGTTGCCGTCTGCCAGAATGAAACTCTCACCTTTGGGCATGGGGGGAAGTGTGGCATAGCCACGCTCGTTCATGTTGCCATTCCAATTGCCTATAGTGCTCATCACTGATACTGGATAACCAGGGACTGGTATGCCATTCGAATCCACCACCTTCAGTTGTGCTGAGATGTATTCTGTTGGTTCGGGCGCTTGCTCCTCAGGTGGTACAGGGGGAAGTTCGGGCTCAACAAACGAATCTGTGAAGTCGGGCTCTTCCGTGGTGATGGGTTCCTCTTCCATGATGACCGGTTCCTCTTCTGGCACTTCCGGGTAGGAACTGGTGAGGTAAAGGTCGAAATGATTGCCCTGGAATGCTGCCGGCTGTGAAAGACTTTGGTCCTCGCACTCTACAATGATGTTCTGACCCTCTTTGAATATCTGGGTACATAGGCAATTGCCTTGACTGTCGCAGGTAAGATGCTGCTCTTTGCCGTCGTAATAGACGGTGACAGATGCTCCCGGCAGGGCCTCGCCGTCTTTACGTACGCTCACCGATACCTGGGCCTGGCTGGTGATGTCGAAGATAAATTCCTCACGGGTCCTGATGATAAGAATCGGAAACTCACGGTGGGTCAGGGAGTCGGTCACCAACAGACGGGTGTTCACGGGTATGGGACTCTCGAAATGGTAGAATCCGTCGGCACCTGTCTGGAGCGTGTTGGTGGCCCTACCATAGACAAGGGTGAAGGCGTGATTGGGAACAACCGTGCCGTCGACAGCGAAGCCAATGCGGATTCTCTGGCTCTGAACCTGTGGCCCGGCCTTGATGCCAGGGCCTGTCTCGGGGGCTTTGCGATTGGTGAAACCCCAGCCGGTGATAATGACGTCTATCTGTCCTGATGCGTCTTTGTATCCAAGTACATATTCCTCGTTGGGATAAGTCAGGATGCGCTCGGCAAGTTGCTTGTTGGTAAGTGAACTGCGAACACGCGACTTCAGGTTCTCCAAGGCCGAGAGCGCCGCGGAGTATTCTGAGGGAGGAAGACTCTGAATAGGAACGGCGTCAACACCTAATTTCCATATCCATTTGTTGTAGCCTGTGTACATGGTGGCAAAGTGAGAGGCAAGGTCAGGTGGAAGAAGGGCTCTGATCTTGTGGTTGGCTTGGTCGCCCGGGTCTATCCTGGGATTCACAAGCACCCAGTGTATCTCATTGCTGCTTTTTTGCTTTTCTTTCATAATATGCCGGTTTTTCTCTTTTTTGTAGGCAATGCTTGTTGGAGCGAGAGTTATCTCAACAAGCGGTTCAACTTATCTGACTTTCCAAATTGTTTTTCAAACTTCTGTTTCGCGCTCACGAAACTGTCTTTGTAGCTTTTGCTATAAGTGCTGTAGATGGCGTTTTCCACTTGAAGCCGGTAACTTCCCAATGATTTGGATATTTTGGCCTCAAGTTTTTTGAGACCTTCCGAAATCATGGTGATGTTTTGGATGTTCTTGTAATATTTGTTGCTCTGGATGTCGGAGCGTTTGCGCAGAAGAGTGCTCTTATGGGTGGAGAAAGGTGTCCACTTGTCTACTCCGTCCCAGCCTGTCTTGAATGTAAATGTTCCATTGCTCACCATGCCCAATGCCTGCTCATATAGTTTTTTTGTTTCCAACAATTCTATCAGTTGGATGTTGTCCTTGCGTTCTGGACTCTTTTCCAGTATCATGTTGAGACCTATGGTCAGACTGTCGATGGTGGCCTTGTTGCAATCTGGCTTGGAAAATTCCTCAAGCATGGCTGCGTGGAGTTTGGGAATGGCATACTCATTGAGCTTGTCTGTCAGTATGCTCAAACCATCCTGCCCCAATGTCTCCTCGTCTTGATTCAGACGATAATACCACCGCTTGTAGAGGCTGGTGTCCCAGTTGGTGTCCCGCCATTCTTCGTCGATAGCCTCGCTTTGTGACTTGAATTCATCGGAGTCGGTGCCACCTTTCTGGCTCGGACCAACCATACCTGTGAGGTAGAGCAAGCCGAGCACCACAGCAAGTATAATGACAAATATGCCTAATAGTTTTAATGCTTTCATTAGTCTTTGCTCTCAGTTCTTCCCTTTTCTTCTTTTTTGTCTGAATTTTGAGGGGTGGTTTTGTCATTTGACGTGGTGGAAGATACCTCTCCTGCGTCAACTTCCGTAGATTCATCCTTCATCTTTTCCACTATCTCCTCAAAGCCCTGGAATGATTTCAACCCGCCTTTCATCCTCTGAAAAGACAATTTGGCTATAAGTGAATGACTGGTGTCCATGCCTTTGTATTCCTTCTCAAAATCGGTCATGCTTTTCCAATGAGTGGAATTGATCAATTTCTTCGTGTCTTTGTCTTTTTCTTTGTCCAATTCCTCGAACAAATCCTCGACATCTCCCTTTTCTATGATGTCAACAAATTTTGAGTAACTTTTTATCTTCTCCTCAAAGAATCGCTCGTCTTCACTCAGTTTCTCCTTTTCCGGGGCACCGAACTTTTTGAAATCTTTGTACAGTTCTTTTACTCTTTCAAATGTTAAACTATCTTCGTCGAGTGATTTTATCGCTTCCTTGACAAACTCTTTGATATCTTTAGTGGTATCCGCCTTGTCGTCGTCCGTTCCTTTTTCTATAAACTTTTCAAGGTCAGTCTCTTTCTGTTTTGGTGAGTCCTTGCTGGTAAATAATTTGACTCCTAAGTAAACATTGGCTATCAATAGCAGACAGATTGTAGCGAGTAGGGTGGGGAGGATGGCGCGTTTGTGCTTGTTGATGAGATGGGCGAAAGAGCCGCCTGAGTTGGGCGTGTTGCTCATAGGGGGTGGCTGAACCATTTTCTTGGCTGTGGTGACGTGCAGGTTGCCGACATTGTCGAGACCGTAGCCCACAACCTCGTATTTCGTGTCTTCCGACAAGACTGGGCGCATGCTCTGCCTCATCTCGATGGCTTTGCCTTTGAGTTGGATGGTGCCGTTGGGGGTTAGTGAGGCTATTTGGCCACCAAGTTCAATCCGGATTTTTTTCAGGAGCGATGAATTGTAGTCGCCTTCCAGAATCACTTTGATTTCTTTTATTGAAGGTCTCAACTCGCTGATGACACGCCCCCCATAATACGAAGTGTTGGCATGGGTGGCAACGATGACTTTGGCGTATTGGGTGAAATCATATTGGTGGATGTCTCTGAACAACTCGGCTGTATGTTCGGGAGAGGCAAGATACAGACCCACCTCATTGCCGGTGGTGGGGAATTGCAATGCGCTTGACGGCTCTAAAGGATAACGTGAGAGTATTCTCTCAAATACTTCTTTCTGAGGGGCTTCACGCTTGTAGGTGAAACTGTTGTCCATGCCGAGTGAAGGCTGCATATAGAGGGAAAAGAACGCCTGACGGATTTCGTCAATGAGGATGAGCGGACTCATGCCGCCTTGTAGTCTGCAACCAGCGGGAATGGCCAATGTAATCTTGAGCATCGTGCCATTCACACCATCCACCGTCGTGATATTGTTGTGGACAAGGGTGTATTGGGTGTAGTCGGGAGTCAACTTCAATATATAATAATAAGGAGTGCTCTCCATGCCGGGATACCCCTGATAAGAGGGGTTCAGCATAATGTTGCCTGTCACAAGAATGGGTTGAAAACCAGAACTCCTTTTCTGGCTGCCGCTAATCCACAGGGTGATTCTTGGATTGGTTTGCATGATAATGGCGTTTTTGATGTTCGATGGTGGAGGTTGAGAAATGAAAGGGGGTACTAGTTAGTTTGAGCCAGTAAACAATTTCTTTACTTTGGTAGAGGTGGACTCCTCGGGTATGTATGTCGTGTTGTTGATAATCACGTTGATAAGGTTTTTCGAGTCGGTATCCTGGAAACCGACAATGTTGCCCACATAGAAATTGCCCAGACTGAAGGTGTATAGTTTCGGGATTCCTCTGGTGGCTTGGTTGATGCCATGCTTTGAGCAAAGGTCACGGATGGAATGTATCAAATTCGCATATTCGTCCTTGATGAGGTTCTTTGCATATTCGTCGCGCTGGTCTATCGGGCAGTCGAGTGTGTCGGCCTTGGTCACGATGATGTGCATCGCATCCACATTCTTCAGTATCTTCTCGTTCTCAGGAAGACGGAGCATGTCGATCATTCGCTTCAGGCATTGGCGTTGGTATACTTTCACGGGGAGCAGCGACTCCTTGATTTCACCATTGGCGTCAAGTGCCAAAACAAGTTTGTTGTAACTTATTTCTTGTTTTGTGGGGTCTATCACGAAGAAGAACACCTTGCGGTTGTTGTTTTGAAGGAGTTTGGTGATGCCTGTGCCCATGTCCTCAAAACTCACTTGGTTCTCCTCGTTGTCGGCAATGTGGAAGGCAAACTCCTCGCCTGCCATCTCTATCAAGTTGATGTAATGTTTGACGCCTTTGGGGTCCTTGACCGATGCGTCTATCGTGGTAAGATAGTTGATTTGGGTCGGGGGTGGAGGAAAACCATTCTTGGTGAACTGTACCATCGCATCTGCATAGCGACCGCCGGAAACGACGGAATTGTACTCCAATGCGCTGTCGGGGGCGCTCACCATGCCGGCAAGAACACACGACTTGCCAGTGCTCGGGATACCAAACATATAGATATCGGTATGCTCTTCCCGACACTCGGCCGTGCATTTGGCAATCACATTGTTGAGGTTGGGAAGGTTTTCCTTGATTTTTTCGTAATTCTCAAGTATTTTCAGCGACTCCTTGGTCACAACACCCTCTGCGAGAAGTTCATTGGTGCTGAAAATGTTATTCTTGATGAAGAAAAACAGATTGTCACGGTTGTACTCGTTGAACTCTTCCTTCATCTTGGTAAGTTCGGCACTCTTGCGCTCGTATAGCAGAAGTCGGGCTTCTTCGATATAGGGATTGTTGGGATAGGTCTGGATGAATTCATACAGCACTTTCAGATTGTCGGAGTCGCGGGCGGTTTCCCATTCGTTCATCCCACTCAATATCTGGTTGGCTTCTTCCACGTGGGCTCCCTGTGGAAAATCATGTTTGTATTGTTCGATGCCAAGGCGAAGTTGGGAAGTGCTCTGAGATGAGGAGTCCAGTGCCCATACAGCATCGTCTATCTCGGCTTTGTGGGATGTGCCGGGATATTTTTCCAAATGTTCCATCAGCAACTTGCGGCTCATCAGGTCCACATTTTGCCATCCGGTCTCTTCAATCTCTGCATCGATTGCGGAAAGACGCGTCTCTGCCTCGTCCACATGGTTGCCCTCTGGACGTGAGGGCTTCCAGTGCGAGATATAGGCTTTCAGCCGAAGTTTGAGTTCTTCGCCGGGAGTGGTGAGTAATGGCGCGATGCTTGCCCATTCCGCTTGCTCCTCCTTGCTGGGCTGAGCGCCAAGTATCTTGCGAAGCGCTGCAATCAGTTGTTCGGAACAGCCGGCAAACTCATCCAGACTGGTGATTCTCCCATTCTTTACATAAGCACCGAGATGCTGCTCGTTGATTTTTCCCGTGCTGAAATGATTATCTATTTGTTTGATTTGTGCTGGGGTTAATGCCATAATAATGGATTTGATATCAGTGATGATTCGGATTTGTCGAAGATTTGTTCTCGGAGAGAGGCGAAAACTCTTTAGAAGTCGAGCAGTACACCTCTTTCTGGCACGGTGTGACCTGCCTCGAACACCATGCCACGGGATGGACGCTTGGTCATGAGATAGTTGAACAATATCAGCAGGTGCGTCAGCACCATGGCAGCAATACCAAGAACCGTGTAGGGAGAGAGTGACTTGATTTCATCCTGAACTTGGCTCGACACGTGATACTTGGCTTTCATCGACTTCTTGTCCAGCACATATTGCCCTTTGTCCAGTTTGATGGATTGGAATGGGGTGTTTTTCGAAAAGGCTGTCAGGGTAACGCCAACCTCTTCCGACAGTGATTTGATGTTGCTGATGGCAACGGGTATCTTCAGTAGTTGCCAGTTGTCCACGGCCTGGGTGCTTGATTTCAACTTTTCTTCCCACACTGGACCGTATTTCTGTGGCTCCACACCATCTAAGTCTTTGGAAGCACCGCTTAGTTTGGCAAGATTGACTTGGTCGATTGCCTTTTCCCAGTCTGATAGCCACACATCCACTACGTCCTTGTCGAGTTCTGCGATGGTTTTCACTTTGGTCTGCTCCATGATGAATCTGGCAAGTGGGGCATTGGGCTCATATCCACCACTCTTGCCACGCCAGACATTGTTAAGTCCATCGGCGGTCTTCTGGGCATACTTTAACTCTTGCAGTTTGAATTCCCTTATCTCTTGGTCGATGTTGTTGAGGTCTTTGCGGGCTGTGGCCTGTAGTTTCGCTTTGTTCGACACTACCGAGAAGAAATTCAGGGCAAGGGGCGCAGTGAACACGGCAAGCAACAGATAGACTGCGAGCGTGCCATATTCAATGGCCTTCCATTGTGAAGTACTGGGGTCGGTGGACTTGGCTTTTATCATCATCCACAACAACAAGGCCGCGCCTGCTGTCACCAACAATGAGATGATAGCACTCATGCCGCCGAGTTCGCCATTGCGAAGCGACTGGCCAAGCCAGAGAAACACCAGAAGCAGTACAAGGCCTATCACCGCCAAAACGTTGGCAAGTGTCACTTTTCCGCTTTTTTCCTTTTTCATGAGCTATTTCTTATCTGATTGATTCTGTTATAGCATTATATATATTACAATTCACAATCAAAACTTCAAACTTCAAATTCCAAACTTCAAACTAAAAAACTATTCCTTGTCGATGGCTTTCACACGTTTGATGTTGTATCTGTCTGTATAGCCGTCTCCCGTCTCATTGACAAGCAACAATCCTTTGTCATCGTTTGTGCAGACGTATGTCGCTGGCAGGAAATAGTTTTTCTCTCCAGGGCATGTGGCATTTTCCTTCTGATAGAAAGTCACTTTGTCGCTTTCCCACTTGATGGTCAGAGGAGCATGGTATTCTTTCTTGTTGGTCGTGGCGGTGTATACGATTATTTCGCCAGATTTCTCATTGTTGATTTTGAAATACAAGCGGTCGTAGTTGCCGTTCTTCTTCCCGTCGGTCAATTGTTCCACAAGACGGGTGCTCTGCCAGAGACCAAACAACTTGCTGTGGTCGTCGAGCACCTCATCGCTCTTGGCCATGCCACCCTTGATGCGCATCAGGGCGTCCTTGATCTGAAGCATCGGGCCGATGGTGTTGCCTTCGGGACCTGATACGGGCTTGCCGGTCTCTTGCAGTATCTTGATAATCTCTGCGTTGCTAAGCGAGGGGTCAAGACTCTTCATCAGCGCCACGGCTCCTGTGACGATGGGGGCTGAGTAACTTGTGCCAGGGCCTATGTTGAAAGTGTTCCAAGGCATGGCGCCGAAAATGTTTACTCCCGGAGCGGAAATCGTCGACATCTCGTAACGCTCGCCACCAACACTTATGTTGCCGAAGTTGCTGAAATCGGCTTTGTAAAGTTTCATGTCCAAAGCCGAAACCTTGATGGTGTTGTTGTTGCGCTTCGTGGCATCCATGGCGGTGAAGACATCATCGTTGCCGGCAGCCCATACGATTGTCACATTGCGCTCGTCGGCCATGTTGAACACATAATTCCACACGTCTTCCTCAACCAAGCCCATAGACTTCGAGATTATGACCTGCTGCTCGATAGGTAGAAGGTGGGCCATCTCACCAAACATTGTTCCGAGCGAGAGGTTGATGACATCGGCATCTTGATAGATGGCATAGAGGATGGCCTCCAGGATGGTCAGGTTGCTCATGCAGTCGCCAATGCTCACGGGGATGAGGGTACAGCCGGGAGCAATGCCGGAAAGGCCTGCGCCGTTGTCCTGCCAGCCGACGGCCTGGGAGGATGTCATCGAACCATGGAAGAAGTTGGGGTTCGACCCCGTCATGCCTAATGGCGGAGCCACGTCTGCACTCTTGCGTACGATATTGTAGGGACTCCTGATTTTGGCGCCACCCAACTCGATGTGGGTCATGTCGAAGTAACTATCAATGACGGCCACTTTCACTTCACTGTCACCCGTGGTGATTTCCCAGGCATCGTATGCTTGGATGGGTGCAAAATACCAGGAGAGATCCTTGCGGCTGAAACCCGGGTCTTTGGGAATCTTGCCAGAGGGTGCATAGAACGACTCGTCGAAAATCTTAAACGAGATGTCGGTAATCTGCTTGGGCAGTTTCTCTTTAATCGCGGCGCGTTCTGCCTTCGGAACCTTCAACTGCATCGTCTTGGTCAGCGGATTGTAGTAGGTGATTTCGTACTCATCGTCGGGATAGAGTGTCTTGAACTCCTTGGCCCACTGCTTGAACGTGCTGTCGTCCGACTTGGAGTCGAGGATGACGTTCAGACGGTCGCCAGCCTTCTTCTCACCAGTGTCGGGGTCCTCGATGGTGTCACCTGGCTCCACGGGAGGGATGAAGTTGCGGGTGGAGTCGGGTAAATAGGGACCCGGGTCGGGGATATCGGTGCGGAACGGATTCTCCGGAATGGTGTCGATGGGGTCGGTGATGCCACGTGTCTTGTCCTTGTCATCGGGGTCGGGGGTTCCAGGCGGGCGAAGTATGTCGTCCGGAATGTCTGGAGGTGTGGAATCATTGCACGACCGGATGGCTGTCAGACCCACAAAAAGAAGGAACATGAGGGCTAAAAAGCCTAAAAAGCGGCCCATATACCCTAAGAAGCCCCAGGGATTCCAGAAGGGATTGTGCCCGGAACTTCCATTAGAGTTGTTGAATGTGATTCTTTTCATATCGTTCTATTTTCTATATACACGCCTCTTGCCTTGATGTGCCACTTGCTTATGTGGCTTTGATATCGGTCAGAAGTTTAAACAGTGACTCATTGGCGGCATGGTCATAATTGGGTATCTCAAGGTGTGAGATAAACGAGATAATCATATACTCTGTCCACTTGTTGTAGTTCTCCTCGAACGAGGGTACAAGCATCGTCGATTTTGTGGTCATGTCGTTGAACAACTGTGTCAGGTCGTTCTCGTCGTATTTCTTGGGGATGTCGCGGCAAATGTAGTCGAAAATGTGAAGATTGCGCTCCTCGCCAATACGGCGGACTGCCGCTTTCTGCTCTTCGGTGAGAGTCGAGAAACCTAAGTCCATCACAAAATCATTGATGGTGCTCGCAAGCATGTCGGAAATCAAATTCTCGTTGGCCGTGCCTATTGCCACTACATTCACAATGTCGGCTATGCGCTGGGCCATCATGTCGGGTATCTTGCAGAACTTGGCTGTCTCGACGATGTTCAGGGTGAATTTGCTCATGATATCCAAGAAGAACTTGCCGTCTTTGCCATCACCCGAAAACTCGTTGTAGAATGACGATGAGGTGATGTCTTTGCACCAATAGTCAAACACATTGTCGGCGAGAATGAACGACGGTAGATTGCGCTCAAAATCCGACTGGAACAATTCCTCCCAGTTCACACCATAGCGGACGAGGAAACGTTCGGCGTCTTCACGGTCCATGAAATCGTAAGCGGCAATCAGTGATTTCCAGTTCTCGGCATTCGACTTGTGCGGGTCAAGGGGATAACCCATCTTCTCGCAATGCTTGAAGACGATTTGATATTGCTCGAAATTATTCACCTGGAGTTTGCCGCTGTTGATGAGTTGATGGACAATATTGTAGCAAACACTCTCCTGCATTTGAAGCCGTTGAAGCAGGTGGCCGAAATAATAGTTGTCAAAGTTGCAGGTGAAGTCAAGTTCACGATGTACTTGCCGGGCCTTGCGGATATTCTCATTCAACAACTCATCCTTGTTGTCACTGATATAGTAATCCTTCATGAGATTGTATACGTGAGAGGTGGCGGAGTCGTACTGCTCGGCGAACTGCTCTTCACGGGTTTTGTTCATGTTGGTCGACACACAGTATAGTTGCTCGATGATATACAAGGCTCCGTCGTTGTTCTTCGTACAGGCAACGTCCCATGTAAGTGCCGGGTCACGGAAAAGATTCCTCACCACCTTGTTGTTGATAAAGGTGTCGCGCATCAGACTGTAGTAATTCGGATCCATGATCATACTCGTCTCACGCCCTGTCTCGTTGAAACCGTTGTAAAGATTGCTCTCGCCTATCGTGGAATACTTGTAGTCACGGAGTAGATAACTGTTGGAGAAATTGTTGTTCTTGCCTGCCCAGTTCTTTACCCATTGCACCTCTTCGATGTGGAAGCACTGACCATAAAGCACGGTTTCGAAACGGCCTATCCAACGGTTGTTGAGGCCATTGGTGTTGTCTGAGCCGTCTTTGCGCTCTTTCATATCCTTGTTGAACATCGTCGCTACGTAGAAAAGCGGGGAGCCACCGGCCTTTGCAATCGTGGCGCTGCGCTTTTCCGGGGTGTCGCCCACGTAATTGTTCACCCAGTCCTTCAACTGAAGATATAGGTCGGCAACGTCGTTCTGCTCATCATGGTGACAGTAAAGCAGAATGTTGATCATCAGATTGTCGTTGTAGGTCTTGAACAGGTAGGCCACCTTGCCACGAAGGAAGCAGTCCAAAACCACGTCGTTCTCGCTGAGGTTGCACACCTCTGTCTTCAGGCGTGAACGGGCACCGGGGAAGTCAAGAAGGTCGTTTTCCTTCAGGATGGCCATTTGTATCTCGCCGTCGGTAAGTTTGTTGCGTGTCTCCATGGGAATCGCCTCCATCTCATAGTGGCTGGTGCTGGAGAGGAAATTGTCGCTGATTTTGAAATCCACTTCCTTGCAAATGGCACATACATCGCTCTTTTTCCAGGTGCCTGTGTTGCGGTAACTGTTCCCCTCACGCAGATAGACGGTGGTGGTGTGGGGATTGTTGTCGCTGAAGAGCAATTTCAGACAGTTGACACTCATGATGGTGTTCTCCTTGATGAAATCATGGAGAACGGAATCGATGGGCATGTAGATGTATTGTGAGAAATCAAGACGGCGAAGGTCTTGCAGCAAATGGTTGAACAAACGTGTCAGATTGGGGTCTTTGTTCCACAGATTCGAGAAAATCTCAGAGTAATCGTTGTCGGGGATGCGGTCGGCAATCAATGAGAGACGGTCGAAAAGGGTACAACGGTCGTTGATGAATGTCTGGGCGTTGTTGATGTGCTTCTTGAAGTAAGCCTTGATGTTCAATATCTCGTCTGCATCGAGTACAGGATGGGATATGCGAGGTGTGTTGTGGTATTTCTCGTATAGATTGCGGCTTAAATCATCCACATCTTTATCGCTCAGCGAAGTGAAATTGGTCGTGTCGTTGTAGTATGAGTCGCTGATAATCATGATGAGGTCGGCGACAGAGAAAAGACGGGCCAACACAGGATATTGCTCATCGTAAAGGTCGGGGGTGCGGCTGAACGAACTGAATCGGGTGACGACACCAGATGCCTCCTTGCCCTCGCCGGGAGGATTGATTTGCTTGACAAATTCATACTGCTTACCGCTGCCGTCTTTCACCATAAAGGGATTGTCTTTGTCCTTGAGTATACAATTCATCAGGTATGACTTGCCCACCTGACTGCGGCCAAATGCGGCGATGGCGGGGTTGTCGGATGAGGCGTTGCGAATGATTTTCAGTTTGCGGCGCTCATCCACCAACTGCAGGAATCGTTGCTCGTATTGTTCCTCCTGATTCTGGAGAAGCCAATTCAACGATAGGTTGATATTGCTAATCTGTTTGTCTATTCTATCTATCATGGTCGTATTTGTTTTCTTTGTTTGTTTCTACAATTCTTGATTCTACATTGTCATTTTATTGACTTCCTTTCCACTTACAACGACAACGTAAACTCTCCCTTGTCGAGCCAGAAACTGCCATCGTCGACAAGCGACTGCTGAACCAATTCCAATGAACCCTTCGGTAAGGAGTTGCCCATGCTGTCGGTTACCTCATCAACGAAAATCTGTTCGCGGTCTTCATAATAATTGCGGGAGAGCGTCACTCTCAATGCACCATGGTGCGACTTGTCGCTCGACTTGTCGTAAAGGGCATATATGGGACGGGCAAGATAGATGGGAGTATCGAACTGCTTGCAGCCGATGAACGAGGGGAACACACCGATGGTGGTGGTGCCAACGGTCTTGTCGGGAGTGAGCAGAGAGGTAGATACCTTCATGTTGCGTGAATTGTAAATTCCCATGTATTTGGCGGTGCTCCTCATGGTCTTGATCATCTTGTTGAAATTCAGCATCATGCCGTTGAAACCATGGGTGGAGGCCATGTAGCCCACCATTCCGCCAACAGCCACCACCGACTTGTGGTCGTAGAAGAAACCTTGACCGTCGGCAAACGGATACCAGTTGCCAACACGGTATTCGTTGAGGCGAATCAGACGGTCGGGAGAGATAGGTAGATATTTGATGAACAGTTCGGTGATAGGATTCAACGACGTGGGACGGCCTGCAAGAACCAGAATGTCGCAGTGGTGTGAATAGAGCACTACCGACAACTGCTTGAGAAGTCCCTCCATTGTGTCGCGCACGGTCTTGGCAATGGCATTGCTGTCGTAGCGCCATTCCAATTCCTGGAATTTGAAACCAAAGTGCTGCTCAAAATATTCCAGAAGATATTTTGCGGGCTTGTTCTCGGGGAACAGTTCCTCGTATGTGTATGTGCGGGTTGGACGCTCGGTGCGCAGCAACTCAAGATAGAACTGGGCGATGGGAACTGAAATCTGGGTGTTGAAATCCACACGGCAGCGACGGTCGCGGAATCCCTGCATGTTGCTGTCTGCACCGAAGAAGTCACGAACAATGCAACTGCAGAAGTCGCGCTTCTTCTCACGAAGACGGTCGGTCTCCGAATTCTTCTCCATCTCTATCATGTTGTCGATGTATGTCCTATAGACAGAACTCGTGCACCATTTTTCCACTTTGAGCATGTCGCTCGGACTCATCTGCATCAGGCGGGCTCTGAATGCGCTCGTGATGTTGCCAACATTCACCAGACCCTTGTCCTCGCCCTCAATCACGTGATTCTGAACGATGTTGTGAAGGATGTCGTCGCCAGCCATGTAGAAACTGTCCCAGAAGAGTGGGGTGGGCGTGAGTTGCGATTGTCCCTCGCCGATGCACTGATACGAGCACACCATCACGTCGGTGGTGCCGGCACCAATGTCCACTGAGCCAATGGTGAGGCTCTTGCCTTCGTAGCCTTCCTCGATGTCCTCAGGACGCACATGGCCCTTCAGGTCGAAGAAACGGTGAATCTCGCCACTGTAGCGCTCGGCAATCTCGGCGTAAAGATAGACCAGCTGGCAGCAGGAGGCTTCGTCGTAACTCCACATCCTCCTGACACCATCGTCGAAACCATCGCCAATGCGAAGGCTCTCGGCCGTGGGTAGCACATTCACGGCGGGGAGGCCATTCGTGCACTGGGAAATGGCGTCGTAGGCATCCTGTGCAAACTGGCGCAACTTGATTTGCTCGTTCTTGGGCATGGCCGTCGGACAAGTGAGGATAATATTGCGCAGCACTCGGCGACAGTCCACATCACCATGCTTCTCACGGAATTGGATGGAGTTGATTTGTGAAATGGCCTGCTGGAATATCTCAATCAGCACAAATGTCATCAAGGATGAGCGAGAGTAGTTGGAGTCGCCCTCGTCGTCAATGTAAGCAAGGCTGTCGGGACGGATGAAGCAACCATGGGCGTCGAAGAGGTCGGAGAGAACGGGGATATAGATGTTGTCGGCTACTTGTACATTAAACGGGTCGTCGATTGTGTTCAAGAACTGCCATCGGTCCTCTGAGGGCTTGTCGTCCCAGATGTAGCGCTTCGGACTTGAGTAGTTGTTCTTGGATTGTGAGAGTCCCTCATCCTCTATCGAACGGTATATCAGTCGCTTGGCCTCGTCGCCAATGCGCACAAAACTCTTCCAGCGGAACATGCTTGGGTCGTCGAGGACTATCGCATTGCCAAGGTCGGCCTTGCGGAACACCAAACGCATGTCGAATGATTTCACATGCATCTGCTCGGGATGAGTCATGTCGCGAAGCCCAAGCATCATGGCCTTTGTGAAGTCGCCATGCTCAAACAGCACGCCGCAGGTGCGCGAGTTGCCTATGTCGAGTACCATATCCACGGGAATCGTGCGTTGCTGATTATGAAGTGTGATTTCAGGAGCACCGTTCCCGAGGCGGATGAAATTGACCAGGTAGATGTAATAGGCTATATATTTGCTCGAAAACTCGCTGTCGGGAATGCCTAGCAATGAGCGGATATAGTCGCTGAAGGCATGGAAATCGCCACCTGTCGACATGAAACTCAATAGCTCGTCGGCGCGGTTGCAAAGCACAAAGTTCTTGGTGGGTGGATCCCACTCGAAGAAGAACGGGCGCAGGCGCTGAAGGTCGTCCTCACCAAGGTCGGTGTCGAATGCCCAGAGCAGGCGGTACTTGTGAAAACCTTTCTTGCGGCCCTCGCCAATTTCCTCAATACGTACGCGGCACCAGGCAAGAGGGTAGTCGGAGGTGATGCCGCTCATGTCAATCTCAAACATGGGCATGGGGAGCCATTGGTTGAGAAGGAGCGAGAATGCACTCTCTCCGTGCAGACGGTAACTCGCGAGATTGTTGATGTTGATTAATTCGGGCGAACCATCAGGATAGCAGTCGAACTGGGTCCTGTCAAATTCCGGACTGAGTTGAAGCAAGCCCATGACATCCAGGTCCTCACGGCCATCAGGGAGGCGCTTGTAGGCTTCCATACTGCGGATTTGGTCGAGAGGGATGCAGCCTCCGCTACTATGGTGATATACAAGGTCGAAAACAAAACCTGCCAAAGCATCTTCTTGCTCGAAAAATGTGTATTTAAGGGTTTTGCCACTGCTAAGTATCAGTGGCTCTTCGGGATTAAACTCCATGATTCTCTCTATGAAGTGTATTCCACTATTAGCAATCAAGTGTTCCATAATATATTAATGTGTTTATATTTTTTTCTTCTTTAGTCATATTCTTGCTCATAACTTATCATCCACCTCCATCAGATGACAGCCAGGGACAAAAACGATGGCGACTGCTGCCAGCCCATCTATCTGTACCACCACGTGCTTGTTGCGGCGGATGCGACGTATCACGCCTTCCACACCCTCGAATTTTCCTCCGGTGATGCGCACACGCTGTCCTTCTTTGCCTAAAAAGCGCTCATTGTAGTTCAGATACATCACACTGTCGTCGGTCATGCTGGCTACACGCATGAAATTCTCCATCTGAACATCGGGAACCACCAGTATGCGCTCATGAGCGGGCATCTTCTCACTGCCTCGGCGAAGTATATAGCGCAATGGCTCAAAGGCGGAATGATGCTGCTTCAAGTCTGTCAGGTATTCACGAGTCGAGCGAATGAATATCAGATTGTGAATGGCGGGGACAAGTAGGCGATGGGCAATGCCATCATGCGCCACCGTAGAGATACGCATGGGAATAAAACTCTCAATACCTAAGGCATCGAGACTTTCTTTCACGCGAAGTTCCCGGTTGTAGGTGACACGCATGGGATACCATTGCAAAGACGAGGTGGTTTGGAGCATTAGATTCCTGGTGGTTAGAAAGCGCAAAATCTTGGGGTCACCGCCTTGATGAAGGCGGAGGCCAAGTGGATTTTTCCTTTTGTGCTTCTCATTGGTGAGTACTGATGTCCAGTAACTTTTATCTATGGCCAAGATAATGAAAACCGAGTCCTGAGCAAAATGAATACATTCATTTTTATGCCAAGCGGCATCTTATCTTCGCATTTAGTTGCAAAGATAGCAAAAAAAAGTATCAAAACAACCATTTTCTCGTCTTTTTTTCTGATTTTTTCACATCGCCCCCAATAGGTGTTGTCTACCTGCACCTCGTCACCTTATCACCTCATCATCTCATCACCTCATCACCTACCTCGTCCACTCGTCACCTACCTCGTCCACTTGTCCACTCGTCCACTTGTCCACTACCTTGTCCACTTGTCCACTACCTCGTCAACTTGTCAACTCGTCACCTTGTCAACTACCTCGTCAACTTGTCCACTTGTCCACTTGTCAACTCAAAATATCAATTATTTGATAATATGTTGCATCTTTGATTTTTTAAATATGATTAGGGCCGCATAAATAATTAAAAGATTTAATTTTGCAGCCGAATTATAACCAACACTTATGAATTATCGTCATTTCATTCTTGCGTGTATTTTGTTTTTAGGAGTTTCTGCCAAAGCCCAGGTCGTGATTAATGAACTGATGCAATCAAATGTCGACTGCATCATGGACGACTTGAAAGAGTTTCCCGACTCTTGGGTAGAACTTTACAATAGTGGAACTGAGGCGATCAATTTGCAAGACTACAAATTGGGCACCAAGGACAAAGTGAGTAAGGCGTGGCAGTTACCCAACAAGACTCTCAATGCCAAAGCCTATGTCGTGGTTTATTGCGACAAGGAGGAAAAAGGACTGCACACCAGCTTCCGCCTGGAGTCGGGCAAGGACGGCAGCGTCTACCTCTTCCAGGGCGATGAAATCGTCGACAAGGTAGAGAAGATGAGCAAGATGCCAGCACCCAACATTGCCTATGGCCGTAAGACCGACGGTGAAGACAACTGGGGATATATGGCCACACCCACGCCAGGACAGGCAAACTGTGGGCAAACTTGTACTGATATTTTAGGAGAGCCTGTTTTCAGTAAGAAGGGGTGCGTGATGACATCATCGAAAACTATCAATTTGACACTCTCGATGCCCGAGGGCACACCTGAAGGTGCTGTTATCCGCTACACCACCAATGGTAAAGAGCCAACCTCTGCCAGCACGGTCTATCAGAATCCTATCAGTATCAGTTCCAATAAAGTAATCAGGGCCAAACTGTTCTGCGATGGCTATCTCTCGCCCGTCTCAACCGCGCAGTCATACATCTTCCTTAACAGAAACATGACCATCTCTGTGATATCCATCGTCACAGACGACCGTTACATGAACGATAATTCTATAGGCATCATCAAAAACAACACCAGCAAGGAGAACAAGAAAGACTGGCGGCGTCCCATCAATATCGAGATGTTTGATGCCCCTGACTGCGAAAGCGTCATCAACCAACTCTGCGAAACCCGGGTCATGGGCGGACAGTCGCGTGAGCATCCGCTCAAGTCGCTCGCGGTCTATGCCAACAAGCGCTTCGGCACGAAACGTTTCGATTATGAGTTTTTCCCCGACCAGAAACCCGGCCTCACCGATTTCAGGAGCATCATGTTGCGTAATGCCGGCAATGACTTCGGTGGACTATATATGCGCGATGCCATCATCCAGCGCGTCATGGCACACAACGCCGACCTTGACTGGCAAGCATGGCGTCCGGCTGTCATCTTCCTCAACGGCACCTATAAAGGCATGCTTAACATCCGCGAGCGAAGCAACGACGACAATATCTATACTAATTATGTAGATGAGAACGGCGATGGGCTCGAGGACATCGATATGGTGGAAATCTCACAGGAAAACAGTCAGATGGTCGAGGAACTCAAAGCCGGAACCATCGACAACTACAACGCCTTCAAGGAGTTCTACAATCAGCCAGGGCACACCATGGACGAATACGAGCAGATAATGGACTGCCAAGAGTTCATGAACCTCATGATTATGAACCTCTATTATTGCAACCTCGACTTCCCAGGCAATAATATAGTGGTTTGGAGACCAATTGCCGATGGCGGACGCTGGCGATGGATTTCGAAAGACACTGACTTCGGACTGGGACTCTACGGCCGTAATGCCAACTACAACACAATCGAGTGGATTTACAACCATAACTATGATGCAAACAACAATTGGGCAAACACCTCTCAGGCGACACAGTTGTTCCGCAGCTTGATGGCCGACGCCGACTTCAAGCGTGAGTTCCTCGACCACACTGCCATCTATATGGGCGTCTTCCTCAACGAGAGAGGCACCCGCGACATCTGGGACCCTATGGCAGAATTGGTTAAACCCGAACTTGTCAAGCATCGCGAGGCCAATTCCTCGGGTGGTGGCTGGTGGGGATGGCAGCCCAATTACGAGCAGGATATCAACAACGAAATCAATAACGCCCGCAACTGGCTCAGACAGCGTACCAATCATTTCTACACGTTTGTGGCCAACTACTATCGTCTGGGGACTCCAACCCCACTGGTTATCAATAAGGATTTGACCGAGCAGGTCACAACCATCGTCAATGGGGTGGCTATCAAGAACGCAGACTTTGACGGAAAGTTCTTTGCCAACCGCCAACTGACGGTTGAGGCTCAGGGTGCAGAAGGCAGAGAGGTGAAGGGATGGAAAGTAGTGAAAACAGAAAACAATAACACTACTACCACTACGGAAGTGAACGAGCCCGTTTATTCGTTTACCATGCCATCTTGTAAGAAACTGACTCTGACTGCCATCATGGGCACATCCGATGGTATCAACGAACTGGCTTCACGCAGTTGGAACTGGCGTATCGACGACGGACAACTCCTTGTCGATGGTGTGGGCAATGGCACCAATGTTATGCTCTACGACGTGAGTGGTATGCTCCTTTACAAAGCACGCGGCAACGGCGCCGACATCCACATCCCGCTGAAAGCGAAAAGCCAGATTTATGTGCTGACAGTCGGAGCGGAGACTGTGAAAATCAGATAATCCTACCATTCTTGCCCAGGGCAACAACAATCCCCACATACTCGACAACTGAGAATGTGGGGATTGTTTGGGTTTGTATCTGTCCTCCCTTTCTCGAAAAACAACAAATAACGAATGTAAACCTATAGAATCCGAAGAAAAAAAACAATTTTCGTAGGTTTGTGACTTTTTTTTCCTATTTTTGCAAGCAGATAACATCGATGTTAGATAATAGAAACACAATAATCTCAAAAACATGAAAAAAATACTCTTAATGATTTTGGCAGCTATGGTCATGCTACCATGTGCTGCCCAGCGTCCAGGTCTGGTGAAAGATGAAGATGGTTATACCAACATCCGTAAGGGTCCAGGCACGAATTACGAGGTCGTGGAACAAGTGCCTGATGGCATGTTTATCAACTATGGCCCTGGTACAGGCCAGTGGTACAAGGTCTATACCTGCTATACCGATGGTTCCCAACAGGATCTGATTGGTTATATCCATTCCAGTAAGGTGGTGGTACCCAAGCGTCAGGGACCCTGCAAGATGGTAGGTCTGGTGATGGACGAGGATGGTTATACCAACATCCGCAAAGGTCCTGGCACACGCTATGCCATTGTGGGCAAAGTGCGTGATGGCGGCTATATTCTTTGCAGTGGCGACTATAGCGATGGCTGGTATAAAGTCTATACCCAGAAGGGTGTCCTCCGTGGTTATATGAGTGCAAAGAAAATACAGTTGACAGAGTCACCGTGTTTCTAATATTTACAGTTGGGAGTTAGAAGTGTGCTAACTACTTCTAACTCCTGACTTTTTATCATCTTGCGTGTCACGACACCGTTGGCTTACCTAAATAGATAACAAATATAAATCTCCTATGAAATACATTGTATTCAACTCCCGTGACCAGTTGTATAGGCTTGAAATAACAAAAATCGTGTATTTCGAGGCCGATGGAAACTATACCAAGTTGATAATGACCAACAAATTGAAGGCTGTGGTCATGCTTAGCCTTACACAGGTGGAAAAGGCACTCGCCACACAACTCGGTGAGGAAGCCACTATCTTCATGAGGGTAGGGAAGAGATTCATTATCAACCGTAACTATATTTATGAGGTAAATCTTTCCAAGCAGCACTTGATACTCACTGACTATTCGCAGTTCGCATACAAACTGCCCGTCTCAAAGGCGGCACTCAAAAATATTAAGGAGCATATCACGCGGGTAAGAGAGTGATTTACCCGTTGCGAGTAAGCAGAAAAACACAAAAAATCAACTTCACACGGAAAAACGGCATTTTGTCATCTAATCCCCACATTTCATGGATTAAGAATGAAAATCGTTGGAATCAGTTCAATTTGATGTTATCTTTGCATCGTGAATAACAGTTTAACTCTCGCTAATGAGGATAGTGAATGACTCCTGAGCGTGGAGAAAAAGCAAAGAATCAATTAAAAAACCTAAACATTACGACAATGAATAATTCAAACAATTACAACCCAAACGCCATTGAAATCACTGAACTGGAACCTCAAAAAAGTGATAATCTGTGGAAAAAAGTGACATTCGGAACTGTCTCAGGTATTCTTCTGGGTGCAGGTTCAATCTATGCCGTAGACCATTTTACTGATCCGGATGAGCCGGAGGATGTTGTCGAAGACGATCCCACTCCTAAAACTCCAGAGCCAGAGCCACCAGCACCTATCTACGACGAGGCCCCCGTGGCTACCGTGAGCGACTCCATGTCTTTCTCACAGGCTTTTGCGGCTGCACGTGCCCAAGTGGGAGCAGGCGGTGTCTTTGAATGGCACGGAGGCATCTATGGAACTTATTATGAGACAGAGTGGAATGCCATGACTGATGCCCAGCGCTCCCTCTACGCACACTCTGTCAACCCCGAGACACCGGCCGACCATGTGCAGACCGACCTCATGGATATGAATCATACCGATGTGGTGGTGAAGGTCGACGATATGTTTGAAAGCAATCCGGTGCACGACCATACACAGCATCATCCCGATGATGGCTACACCACACCATACGACGACGCAGATGTACATGTGGTAGGATACGCCGAGGTCGACGGACATGATGCCGTGGCAGTGGACCTCTCTGGCGATGGTCATACAGATGTCGTGGTCATCGATGTGGATGACTCCGGTTCGCTTACCGAATCCGACATTCTCGTTTCTGAAGAAGGAAATTCCACTGCTTTCGGAGACATGTCCATGGGCATCTCACCAATTGACGGCCAGTCTGATTTAGATGCAGGTGACTTGACTGCCGACTCGAGTGACTATGGCGATGACGCATCATTTATGTTCAGCTAAGACAACCGAAAACATTACGTCTGTTCAGACAGAATACCATCATAGCCCTCGCCTCTGTTTTATGGCGAGGGCTTTTTGGCACCCCCAAAAACACACAGACTCACAAACTTATCAGCACAAAACTAAAAAACCACCCAACTCAAAAACGAAATACGCAATAAAACACCATGCGCTTACGTTATTATGTTGAATGTCCACCAATGGTGAGGCATGATTTGTATATATACAGACATAATAATTGTAGAATGATAGAATATATCAGGGGCGAACTAACAGAAATCACCCCAGCAATGGCCGTCATCGAGGCGGCTGGTGTAGGCTATGCGCTCAACATCTCGCTCAACACCTATACAGCCATTCAGAAACTGAAAGAGGTGAGGTTGTATGTGCATGAGGCTTTGGTCACAGGAGGAAGGGATGATTCCTTCACACTCTATGGGTTTCATACCCGACAGGAGCGCGAAATGTACAGAATGCTCATTTCTGTGTCGGGAGTGGGAGCAAACACGGCAAGGATGATACTCTCGTCCTTCACAACAGCCGAACTGTGCAATGTCATCGCCACCGGAAATGAGAAATTCCTCAAAAGCGTAAAGGGCATAGGACTGCGCACGGCGCAGCGCATTATCGTGGATCTCAAGGACAAAATCGCCAACAGCGACCTCGCCCAGGAAATGCCGGCCACTGCCATTGGAGCAACCGCGGCACCTGCCATCAACAATGAAGTGCGCGACGAAGCCGTGGGAGCACTCACGATGCTGGGATTCTCGCCTGCACCATCGGCAAAAGTCGTGGGAGAAATCCTCAAGCAACAGCCCGACCTGCCCGTCGAGCAAGTGGTGAAACTCGCCCTCAAGCAAATCAAGTAGGTCGGCAATCATTCTGTTTACCTTGTCATAGCATACCTGGAAGATGAAATTGAAGTATTGGACTCTGGCAATTATTACAGCGTTGTGCGTCATCAGTATGATGGCGGGCAATGCCTTGTCCGTGCCCCAGGATGACAAGACGAGGCAGCGCCAGAGACAAAACACCTCAAGTAAGTCAAAGGACAGCGACGATGACAAGAAGAAGGGTAACAATAACAACAACAACTCAAATGTCAAGTCACAACCTACGTTGGAGGAAGACGACGAAATCCCCGACTCTCTGCTCAACACCCGATGGCCCATACAGCGCACGACGCCCATTTCCGAGGAAGACCTGAGCCAAGGCTCTGCCGACTTGCAACGCCCGGAAAACCTCAAGATGGACGTGGTCTATAACGACACAATCGACCGATATATTTTCGGCAACAAGATAGGTGGCGTCTATGTGAGCGCACCCATTATGATGGACTACAACGAATATTCCAAATGGAGTGAGAAACAGTCCATGTGGAAATTCTTCCAGTCAAAAAACGAGGAAGCCGTCAAGACCCATGGAAAAGAAAAGTTCGACTTCACCGACATGCATTTTGACCTCGGACCCGCCGAGAAAATATTCGGACCTGGTGGAGTCAGAATCAAAACCCAGGGAACCGCAGAACTGAAATTCGGCGCAACGTTCAAGAATATCGATAACCCGTCGCTCCCCATTCGTAACCGCAAGACCACTACCATGGACTTCGACGAGAAAATCAATCTCAATGTGAATGGGCGTGTCGGTGACAAGGTGAATATGAACCTGAACTACAACACGGATGCCACTTTCTCCTTCGACGCTCAGAGCATGAAACTCAAATATGAGGGCAAGGAAGACGAAATCATCAAACTTGTAGAAGGTGGCAACGTGTCTTTCCCATCCAATTCCGCACTCGTCACAGGAGCAAGTGCACTCTTCGGTATTCGCACCGACTTGCAGTTTGGTAAACTCAAACTCCAGACCGTCATCTCACAGAAAAAATCTTCTTCTTCAAGTGTTTCTTCAAAGGGAGGTGTGCAACTCACGCCTTTTGAGATAGATGTCGCCAACTATGAGGAAAACCGCCACTTCTTCCTGTCGAAATATTTCCGCTCCCGCTATGATGATGCCATGAAGACACTGCCAAATCTAACTACCGGCATCACCATCAACCGTGTGGAAATATGGGTCACCAACAAGACCGGAACGACCAACAACACCAGAAATATCGTGGCTTTCCCCGACCTCGGAGAGAGTCAGACACTCACACCACCATCCAACAACGCCAACAATCTCTACTCTGAGATGAATGGAACATACGTTGGCGCACGTGATATCGAGCAAACATCGACCGTGCTCGAGGGAACACTCGTGGGTGGAACCGACTATGAGAAACTGGAGAGTGCGCGATTGCTCAACTCTTCCGAATACACCGTCAACAACGCCCTGGGATATGTCACGCTCAAGACGGCACTCCAGACCGACCAGGTGCTCGCCGTGGCATACGAATACACCTATGGAGGCCAGACTTTCCAGGTGGGTGAGTTCGCAAGCGACCTGACAGATGTCAGCAAGTGCCTCTATGTGAAGTCGCTGAAAAACACCAGCAACAACCCCTCGCAGAGCAACTGGGACCTCATGATGAAAAACGTCTACTATCTGGCGTCATCAGTTCAGAAGGATAAGTTCCGGCTCGACATCAAATACCAGAGCGACACGGCGGGCGTCTACATCACTTACATTCCTGAACCGCAGGTCAAAGACCAGACCATCATCAAGGATTTGGGAGCCGACCGACTCGATAACAATATGAAAGCACACCCCAACGGATATTTTGACTATGTAGAGGGGTACACCGTCTCCAACGGACGTGTTTTCCTCCCTGCCGCCGAACCGTTCGGACAGTATCTATACGATTTCCTCGTGTCGAAGGGAGTCGCTCCACAAACAGCACAGAAATACAGTTACACCGAACTGTATGACTCCACCAAGACCGTGGCCAAGCAGATTGCCGAGAAAGACAAGTATTTGCTCCAGGGACAGTACCGGGGAACTTCAGCCAATGTGATTTCCCTCGGAGCCTACAATGTGCCTCCCGGGTCGGTGGTGGTCACCGCCGGTGGCGTCACACTCACCGAGGGGTCTGACTATACCGTGGACTATTCTGCCGGAGAAGTGACCATCCTCAACCAGAGCATCATCGACGCAGGAACATCGGTAAACGTCTCCCTGGAGAGCAACACCGACTATGGGCAGTCGCGAAAAACCATGTTCGGAGTCAACTGGGAATACGACTTCTCGAAAAACTTCCAGATGAGTGGTACGTTCCAGCACCTCTCCGAACAGGCACTCACCACCAAGGTGGCCATGGGTTCGGAGCCGCTCAACAATACACTCTGGGGTGTCAACCTCAACTGGAAAAAGGAGAGTCAATGGCTCACCAATGTGCTCGACAAGATACCTCTGCTGCACGTCACGCAGCCTTCAAACATACAACTCTCCGCAGAGTTCGCACAATTAATCGCAGGACAGTCGCACGGAACACAGGACAACGCGTCATACCTCGACGACTTCGAGAACACCAAGAATGCTATCGACGTGTCGGCACCCACATCATGGATTATCTCGGGTGTGCCTTCCACATTCGAAGAGTACAAGGACAAAACCGGACTCTCAAGTGGTTTCCGCCGTTCCCTCCTTGCTTGGTACAACATCGACCCGCTCTTCACACGTCGCAGTTCCTCGCTCACACCTAGCCACATCAAGGCCGACCTCGACCAGTTGTCCAACCATTATGTGCGTGAGGTCTATGTACGCGAGTTGTACCCCAACCGTGACCAGAGCAGTTACAGTGGGGCCACGTCCACACTGCCCATCCTCAACCTGGCATATTATCCTTCCGAGAGAGGTCCTTATAATTTCAACCCAGACCTAAGTGCCCAGGGAACGCTCTCGAATCCTGCCAACAACTGGGGCGGAATGATGAGAAAACTTGACACCAACGACTTCGAGACAGCCAACATCGAGTATATCGAGTTTTGGCTGCTCGACCCCTTCATCTACACCTCAAAGCAGGACGATGCCGCTGAATATGGTGGCGACTTCTATATCAATCTCGGAGAGGTGAGTGAGGATGTGCTGCGCGACGGAAAGAAATTCTACGAAAGTGGAATGTCTGTTGATGGCTCAAGTAACTATTCTTATACCCAATGGGGAAAAATTCCCGCCCAGTCCACTGTCACATACGCTTTTGCCACTACCACTGGCTCAAGGGCAAGACAGGACGTGGGATTCAACGGACTTACCGACGAAGAGGAGAAAACCTTCCAGGGATACCAGGACTTCCTCACCCAAATCCAGGGAAAAGTATCACCCGAGGTGTTCGATAGCATCTTCGCCGACCCGGCCAACGACAACTACCACTATTTCCGTGGAAGTGATTACGACCAGATTCAGGCATCCATCCTCAGAAGATACAAGCGAATCAACAATCCACAGGGCAACTCACCCGATTCCGACAACAGAAGCGAGAGTTACGACACTTCCTACAAGACCACACCCGATGTGGAGGATATCAATCAGGACTACACGCTCAACGAATACGAGAAATACTACCAGTATCATGTGTCTATCAGGCCCGAGGACCTCGTTGTGGGCCGGAATTTCATCGTTGACAGCCGCGTGGGTAGTGGTACGCTCCGTAATGGCGAGCGGTATGATGTCACATGGTATCAGTTCCGAATTCCGCTCGACCGGTATGAGCAGAAGGTGGGTTCCATCAGCGATTTCACCTCGGTGCGATTCATGCGAATGTTCCTCACCAATTTCAAGAAGCCTATCGTCATGCGATTTGGAAGCCTCGACCTGGTGAGAGGTGAGTGGAGGGTTTATACGCAGAACCTCACAAATAGCACAGCCAATTCTGGATATATGTCGGTGAGTGCGGTCAATATCGAGGAGAACAACGACAAGACGCCTGTCAACTATATCCTGCCTCCGGGCATCTCGCGTGTCCAGGATCCTACGCAGCCACAACTCGTCGAGAACAACGAGCAGGCTCTCGATATCATGGTCAACGAACTGGGAACAGGAGAGTCGAAATGTGTCTATAAGAACACCACACTCGACCTGCGTCAGTACAAGCGCTTGCAGATGTTTGTACACGCCAACACCATGGCCGAGAACACCACCAACCTCACCGACAATCAATTGGCGGTATTCATTCGCTTGGGAAGCGACTACAAGAGCAATTACTATGAGTATGAGATTCCATTGAAACTCACACCGGCAGGCCACTACGACAAATACTCCACTGCCGACAAGAAAATGGTCTGGCCCGAGGACAATATGCTCGACGTGCCGCTGAGCATATTCACTGCTATCAAGAAGGAGCGAAACAAGGCCAAGGCCGAGGGAAGCGCATCCTACAACCAACTATTCACAGCATACGACGAGGATAAACCGGCCAATAAGGTCAGCGTCATGGGAAATCCATCGCTCGGCGAGGTGAAAACCATGATTATTGGTGTGAGAAACCTTTCGGGAGAACTCAAGTCGGGAGAAGTGTGGGTCAACGAACTCCGCTTGAAGGAATACACCAATGAGGGAGGTTGGGCTGCACAGGGTAACCTCAATGTGCAATTGTCCGATTTCGGCTCGGTCAATATGTCGGGAAAATATCTTACCGAGGGATTCGGAGGACTTGAGGCCGGAGTGGCACAGCGCTCCGCCGATAATCAGAGCAACTTGTCTCTCACCACTAATCTCGAACTGGGCAAGTTCTTCCCCGACAAGGCACAGGTGTCGGCCCCGCTGTACTATTCCTATACCAAGGAAACCACCAAACCGAAATACAACCCGCTCGATACGGATATGAGACTCGACGACGCGCTCGAGTCTACAGGTAGCAAACATGAGCGTGACTCGCTTGAGTCGCTGGTTGTCACAAAGGTGACCAACACCAACTTCTCGCTATCAAACGTGAGGGTCGGCATCAAAACCAAGGGACACCCCATGCCTTACGACCCCGCCAACTTCTCTTTCTCCTACAGTCATTCACACAGTCGGACCACGGGTGAGACCACTGTCTATGAGAACGAGGACCAGTGGAATGGGTCTATGGCATATACCTGGACTCCTGTGTTCAAGACTTGGGAACCATTCAAGGGCATCAAGTCGAAATCAAAGTATTGGGAAATAGCCAAGAAATTCGGGCTCAATTATCTGCCGCAAAACATCACGTTCAACACCAACATTCAGCGTGTTTACTATGAGTTGCAGGAACGCGACATGGAGAGCCTGGAAAACTCTCAACTACCACTTACGTTCAGCGAGCAGTTCCTGTGGAACAGGGATTTCTCTCTCAGATGGGACTTGACCAAAAACCTGCACATGAATTTCCAAAGTGGCACCCACGCCGAGATTGAGGAACCCTATACTCCTATCAACAAAGACCTCTATCCCGACCATTACACCGCATGGAAGGACTCTGTGTGGCAGTCAATCAGAAATATGGGTCAGCCGCTCGACTATAACCAGACGTTCTCGGCTTCCTACCACTTGCCTCTCAATCTTATTCCCATCTTCGACTGGATTACTTCCGACGCTTCTTACAATTCCACATACAGGTGGGTGAGGGGCACCGACCTGGAGGACGGCACTTCGCTGGGAAACAGCATCACCTCAAACCGCACTTTCAATCTCAATGGGACATTCAACTTGCAGAAACTCTACGACCATGTGCCATTCCTGAAGAAGACCAATGAGCGGTTCAATAAGGCACAGAAGCCCACAACCAAAAAGAATACTCCTCCGGCCAATGCGAAGAAAAACGACAAGAAAAACGCCAACGAGGAGAGTGAGGGCGATGACAAGAAGGACGACAAAAAAGACGACAAGAAGAAAAATCTGCCCAAAAACAAAAACACCTTCGAGAAGGAAATCACCATCAAAGCCGATACTTCAATGGTGGTCAGCCATGGAAAGAAGAGCCGGCGACTCGTGGTGTCGGGCAAGGACAAGGACGGAAAGACTGTGCCTGTGAGATACAAAGTAGTGGATGACAATAAAATCAAAGTCATCAACAAGGCCGACTCGGCTGTCACTATCAAGATCTCTGTCACACCAAAGGCTCCGCTTGATGATAAGGCATGGTACAAGACGGCACAGTGCGTGGCAAGGGTGCTCATGATGGTGAGAAATGTGAGCTTCACCTACCGCGACCAGTACGCCATGTCGCTACCGGGATTTATGCCCAGTATCGGTAAGGCTTTCGGACAGCGTGGAGGTGACGTTATGAGTCCGGGTCTCGACTTCGCGTTTGGATTCATCGACGACAGTTATATCGAGAAAGCACGCCAGAACGAATGGCTCTTGTGCAGCGACAACGTGGCGACACCGGCGGCGACAAACCTCACACGCGACCTGCAACTCAAAATGACGCTCGAACCCGTTCGTGACCTCAAAATCGACCTCAATGCCAGTCGCACCGAGACCAAGGCACAAAACATTCAGTACATGTATGTGGGTAACCCCACCACGAGAACAGGACAGTTCACCATGACCACCATCTCGCTGGGCTCTTCGTTTGAGGGAACGGGAAATGCCAACAATGGATACAAATCCTCTACTTTTGAGAATTTCTGCAACTCGCTCGATGGATTCCGCACCAGAGTGGAGGCACAGTATGCAGGGTCTACCTATCCGCTGGGAACAGCTCTGGCCGGAAAAGATTTCGATCCGGCCAACGGTGGGGTAGGGTTGTACAGTTCCGACGTGCTGATACCGGCCTTCATCTCCAGTTACACAAGCATGGGAGGAAAATCGCTCGAAATCTTCCCGACATTGAGCAGATTGTTGCCCAACTGGAGCATACGCTACAGTGGACTGAGCAAACTTGCTCTTTTCCGCGACCTGTTCAAGAGCGTTAACCTCAACCACTCTTACAAGAGTGTCTTCGCCATAGGCTCGTACTCCAGTTTCAGCACATGGATGGAGTTTATGAACGGATTGGGATTCATCACCGATGCCACCACAGGAAACCCCGTGCCAAACAGTATGTTCAATATCTCAACCGTGAGCATCAATGAGGCTTTCTCACCTCTACTGGGTGTCGATGTGACTCTGAAGAACAATCTCACCTGCAAACTCGAGTACAAATCTACCCGCGTCGTCAATCTGAGCACGACAAGTGTGCAAATCAACGAGAACACCAGCAACGACTGGGTTATCGGTATGGGGTATAAAATCAACGATTTCAAATTCTTCGGCGCCAAGAACCACAGGAAAATCAAAGGCTCGGGGAAGAAGAACAACGGGGAGGATGATGACAACAACAGCAACAACAGCAGAAACAATTCCTCTACCAGGGGAAGAAACAACTTCAACCATGACTTGAACCTGAGGTTCGATTTCTCGTTCCGTAAGCAGGCCAGCATCACACGCGATATCGCAACCATGACCAGTGCAGCCAGCAGCGGAAACACCGCGCTCAAGTTCTCCTTCAATGCCGACTATACGGTCTCCAAGTTGATGACGATGAGTTTCTACTACGACCAGCAGACCAACACCCCGTTGCTCTCAAGCAGTAGTTACCCTACTACCACACGCGACTTCGGTATGAGCCTCAAATTCTCGCTCACCAGATAAGCCGTTCCGGCAATTGCACTGCAACTTAGTAAAAGAAAAGAATATCACACTCGCCTCTAAATGAAAAACATCGACAAGAACCCTTTTAGGCTCCTGGGCATTTATGGCAATTCGACACTGCGTGAACAAATGGCGCAGTTGTCGAAAATCAGGGCATACGCCAAAGTCGGACAGACACTGGAACTGCCTCTAAGGATGGACAAATGGTTGCCAGAGATGACAATCGACGAGGAACTTCTTCGAGAGATAGCATCATTCTTGGAACGGCCTGAAGACAGAAAACGCTATGCGATGTTATGGTTCGAGCGGCTAAACGGGAATGACGATACGTTTGTTGAACTCTTCGCAGAAAAGAAACTGTCCAAGGCAATGGAATGTCTGGGGGGAAGAACCGACCATGCCGCCCTCCAGAACCAGATGATGGCATCCCTTATACAGAAACAGTGGGACAAGGCATTCCACTTTGCAGAGGCTATCTATGAAGACAGTGAGAATATACGTTTGTTCTTGCAATTGATTACCGAGGATAGCGAAGTTGAAATCGAGGATGTTTTCTTTCACTACTGTAATTCGGATATATGGAAACAGGAAACCAAGGAACTCATCTGCGAGCAATATAATGAGCAATTTGATGCTTGTTATGAGAATGCGAAACGTGTGGACGATAGCGATATGAAAGGACTAAAATCGGCTCTCATGGAATTTGTTGGAAAAGCCGATCTTCTCCTCAAGTTGAAAGATGTGATGGGCGGGGAGTCTTTAATCTATGAGGAACAAGTGAAACAATTCGTCAAGGAAATGAATGCTTGTGCCAAAAGATATTCGGAGTGTCTAGGCATGGATTCCAAAATCATAGCACTGGCATATTATAAAGCAAAACTATTGAATGGGGTGGATCTCTTTACAACTTCTGGTGATAACTCCAATCATAGAGAAGGCCCAGGCAAGGGGTGCGCGTACTTGTTTTGGATTTCAGTAATTTTGTATTGGATATTCTTACTGGGAAGATGTTTTTCTGAAGATTTTTGGAAAGGAACCAAATCCCCTCCTCGACTTCATTATCAATACACTCCCATAGATTACAACAAATATAGAACACTACCAGGGTATAACGATTCTCTCACGAGAAAAGCAATTGAGGAGTTTTCGAAACAAAAAGTGAAGAAATTTGAAGAAATAGAAGTAAAACCTATTGAAATATCTCCCACGAATGAACAAATCCAAAAAATGAAAGAGTTGGATTCAAAACATGAGGATTTGTTGAAGAAGATGAACGAGATTGAAATGAATGCAAAGGACATCCACCAAAATATAGAGAACAATATCCCCGACAGCAAGGAACCACAAATGAAAATCGAAGAGACTGTGGTTGACACCACAAGACGATAACAATTGTATAAAGAGGAAAACCACCATTATGGAGATGATTGATAATACGATAATACCCACACCTGAAAACGAGATGATGCTCAATCTCGTGCTGGCAATTTCCGACGAGATAACACGAATGCAGAATAATCTCAGAAATATGGACAACACGGTTCGTGGCCACAAACAACTCACAAGGTCGCTCGAACGGATGAGAAATCATTTGCTTGCGGCGGGATTTGAGGTGGTGGATATGGTGGGAATGCATTATCACGAGGGAATGCGTGTCGTGGCATCTTTTACGCTCGACACTTCTCTTCCACGAGGTTGTCAGGTAATAAGTTCGGTGAGTAAACCACAAGTCAACTATCAAGGAAAAATGATACAAGTGGCGCAAGTCATTGTAAGCCAAAATCTATAGTAAATGAAAAATGCTACAAAATGAAAAGACAGAAAATCGATTATGGAATAGACCTGGGTACAACCAACTCGTCCATTTGCAGGATGGACAACGGTGTGCCGACAATTATGCGAACCGACACACTGAGAGAGGTGATGCCATCGTGCGTCTCTTTCACGAGGAAGAAAGGTGTGAAAGTGGGAGAAGGCGCTTACAATGACATGAAGCAGGACAAAAGAAGGTCAACCCGATTGTGGAAGGCTTCCTCTTCAAATACCTACGTAGAGTTCAAACGCACAATGGGAACCGATACGGCCTATTATAGCAGCAATATGGAGAGAAGTTTCTCTTCCGAGGAACTTTCCGCTGAGGTAATCAAGCGTCTGAAGTCCTTTGTCGCTGACGATACTCCACAGAGCATCGTGGTCACTGTGCCGGCCAAATTCACGGTCAATCAGAAAACTGCCACCATCGAAGCGGCAAAAATGGCCGGATTCCACCATTGTGAACTGTTGCAGGAACCCATCGCAGCGGCAATGGCTTATGGACTTGGAGAAGGTCAGAAGGATGGGTACTGGATGGTGTTCGACTTCGGGGGAGGTACCTTCGACGCTGCGCTGCTGCGGGTAGAGGAGGGTATCTTACAAGTGGTGGATACCGAGGGCGACAACTATCTGGGAGGGAAAAACCTCGATTATGCCATCGTTGATAAATTGCTCATACCTCATCTTGGGGAGAATTTCGCCATTGCGGGGATTCTGGCTGACCCTGAGAAAAAAGTCGTGCTCCGTGATGCGCTCAAGACATACGCCGAGGAGGTAAAAATCCAACTTTCCACCAAGGAGTCTGAGGATGTGTTGACCGACTTGGGAGATTTGGGCGATGATGACGACGGCGAAGAAATGGAAATCGATTTCACCATTACGCGTCTGCAGGCAGAGAAAGTGATGCGACCCTATTTGCAGAAAGCGGTTGATATCTGTCTGGAAATTCTGAATAGAAACCGACTTGTGGGAAATCAACTCGACAAGGTGCTCCTGGTGGGTGGCCCTACTATGCTGCCAATAGTCAGAAGAATGATTCAGGAACAAGTCACTCAGAATATCGATACTAGCATCAATCCCATGACAGCAGTGGCTGTGGGTGCGGCCCTCTACGCATCGACCATTGACATGCCTGAACAAGAACAAGAGAATGAGAACGAACAACTTGTGAAATTCGACTTGAATTATGAGCCCACAACTGTGGAATTGGTCGACTGGGTGAGCCTGAAACTCATTAGCCAGCACAAGGATGTAAGTGTCGAAATCGTAAGAGGTGACAATGCCTGGGCAAGCGGAAGAGTCAACGTCGATGGGAAGGGTAGAGTGGTGGAGGTGCAATTGCTGGAGAAAAAGCCAAATCTCTACAACATAATTGCTTACGACAGCAGGGGAAACTCCATGCCATGTTCACCTGGGCAGTTTGTCATCATACAAGGGACAAGGGTAGGAAACGCAGTGTTGCCTTACAATATCGGAATCTCTGTATGGGATGAGGCAAAACAGGATGGTGTGTTCCAACCATTTATTGGACTGGAAAAAAACAAGATGCTGCCGGCTGTTGGAGTCATACGGGGAAAAAGCATTTCGGCTCAACTGAGGCCGGGCGTGTCCACCGACAAAGTCACCATTCCCATCTATCAGGCCGACGCTTATCAAACCAAGACCAGGGCTTACCTCTATGAGTGGGTGGCCGACGTGTTGGTCTCGGGAGATGATGTCAATGAGTATGTGCCCAAAGGGGCAACCGCAGAGGTGACTCTCAAAGTGGACACTTCCGAGCAAATGACTATGGAGGTTTATATCCAGGCTGTTGACCTCACCATAGAAAGAAAGCTCGACACTAGTAAAAAACAGTCTGTAGAAGAGGCTGTCCGACGGATAGAGGAAGATTTGAAAATAGCACGAAAGCGAATCTTGCAATTGCAAGGTGATAATGAGGTGTTGAGGCAAATTCAAACCATGTTCAATATGGTCGAGGAAGAGGCTGTCAACAGCACCGAGAAAAAGGCCGTGCTTCAGCATCTGAAGGAACTGCTTCGTAAAATGGAAGAATATGATCAGTCCACGGAGTGGAAACGGGTATATGACAGCTTGAAGAGACAATCTCTTGAACTTTCTGTCCTTCATGGACTGTATGGTGCCGCTGATTCCGATATGCAGGTGGATAATTTGAAAAAACAAGTGGATGCATTGGAACATAAGCCGGACATGAGAACGGCCGCTCTGTTAGCAGGTTTCATCAAGGAGACGATGAAGAAGTTGAAAGGAAGGAAAGATGAGATAGAGTGGATTCATTATTTCCAAAGTGATTTCGACAATTTCAAATGGAAAGACAAGGTGAGGGCAAAGGAACTGGTGGCAATGGCGGTCGCTAAAGTCGACAGAAATACATCAACCAGCGAACTTGCTTTCTATGCCAACACATTGTACGGAATGGTGAATTGGCCGCGACGACAATTTTCCAGTAGTTCGAACACCTCTTCTGCTCATGACATTAAAGAATCCGTCGCTGATGTCAAAAACAAAGACCATCTTCTTGAATAATTTCTCACATAAAACTTTAATATTCAATGTTTTACCAAAAAGGCGACCAGATAAACGGCAAATACAAGGTCTTGTTTCCTTTGAGCGAAAACGAGACTGGTGAACTCTACCGGGTGCGTGGATTAGATGGAACTTTGCTTTTCCTGAAACTGTACCCTTTGGATTCTATTCCCAACGATTGCCTGGATGAAAAAGGACAGGTCAAAGAGATACAACTGAGGCGAACGTTAAGACATGCCAATGTCTGTGATTATGTGGATGATGGTTGTTTCGAGGACAATGGCAACAAATATGCTTATCTGGTTGTCGCATTTGTGAGTGCGGAGTCGTTGGCACAGAGACTGAGGCGAACTTCCACAATGGAATCTGAAGAGGCCTGTGAGATAGGACTGGCACTGTTGAGGTTGCTACGCACACTCCATGCTCGTGGCGTGGCACACCGGAACATCAATGCCAATACTGTATGGCTGAATCTCACAAGTGAAACCAATGACCTCAGACTAACAGATTTCTCAAAGGCTACGGAAAACGGACAAGGGTTGGATGACGACCTGGTGGCCGTCGCCTCATTGATTTTCAAGTGTCTTACGGGAGAGAACCCCACCATGCCGCCCAAACTGCCTTTGCTCTCGGGTAAGGCTCCCGACAACAAATTGATATACGTGTTGGCCAAGGCACTGTCACCTGTCCGTGAACAACGGTTTGCGACTGCCGATGAGTTTATACAGGCTTTGTTGGGAAAAGAGACACCGACCCTGCCTGATGACGGGAAAGAGGAAAAAACGGTTGTTCGGCCACATGGCAATGGCTTTGCCGATGTGGCTGGAATGGCCGAACTGAAGAAAAAACTCTACGAGAGCGTGCTCTATGTGCTGCGGGATAAAGAGCGTGCAAAACGCTATCGCCTGACTATCCCCAATGGAATCCTGCTCTACGGACCACCGGGATGCGGTAAGACGTTCATTGCGGAGAAATTCGCCGAGGAGGCAGGCTATCATTTTAGATTCGTAAAATCATCCGACCTGGCTAGTATTTATGTCCATGGCTCTCAGGAGAAAATAGGCGAACTGTTCAAGGAGGCACGGGAAAATGCGCCTACTGTGCTGTGTTTTGATGAGTTCGATGCTTTGGTGCCCAAACGCACAAGCCGTCAGGGGGAGTTCCAGTCGGGAGAGGTCAATGAGTTTCTCACTCAACTCAACAACTGCGGAAAAGACAATGTCTTTGTCATCGCTACCACCAATCAACCCGACCTCATCGATGATGCTGTGCTCAGGGCTGGACGTATGGATGAAATTATTTATGTGCCCATGCCCGACCATCAGGCAAGGGCCGAATTGTTTGCTATTCATTTGAAAGACCGTCCGTATGATGATTCCGTAGATTTCCAGCGCCTGGCAAGAATCACCGAGAACTATGTGGCCAGTGAGATTGCCTTGGTGGTCAATGTCGCCGCAAGAAAGGCTTCTCAGAAAGATGAGGATATCACACAGAAACTGCTCGAGACCATACTCTCTGAGCATAAACCGCGTTTCAACAGGGAAAAACAGAAATATTACGACGGAATCCGCCAGAAAATGGAGAACGAAAACCCCGAACGCCCCAAAATCGGATTCTAAAGTGATTCTGCAATTACGGGTCGTACTGGGCACCACAGAGGCTTGTTAAGTCCCTTTCCTGCGATAAAGAATCAATTCTTGCTTTTTGTCTTCGCGTTCCACCACGTAGAGGCGGTTCAGAATATCCTGAACGGCTACATTGTTTGTTGTCTTGTAGTTCACAAGCACCCATTTGGCCTTGCCCGACTCAAAGGAGGTGCGCACCCGGTCGCGAAGTGACTTGCCATTGAGAATGGCCCAGTCCTGGCACACGAAATAGGGGTAGCAGGGTGTGATGTCATGGACCAAATAGAAATATGGCTCGGCCATATAGGCCACAAACGATTGCTTGTCGTCCTCGCTGATTCCTTCCATGATGTTGGCAAATTCATTTTCCTCGGGATAGAGCCAGTCGCGGAATATGCGGTTGTAGTTGGCAAAACCTAATACGATGAGACACAAGAAGCCTGTGGCCAACCATTTGGCGGTGCGGTCTCGCATTTGATATAACAGCACAAACGCAACACACAGATATGGCAGATAGACAATGGCGTAGTTGGCATTGGCATAACTGTTGAACAACCATACAAGCACCAACACTGGAACTGGCATCCACAGCAGACCCAGTTTGAGCAACCGTGACTCTTGAAAGAAAGCAAGCGACGAACTGACCAGCAGCGCGATAAGGCAGATATAATAAAACAGACAGTAGATAAGGTGAGACACGTCGGGAATGGTCTCACGGGGGTTGGAAATAAGGGCATATTCCAAATTGTAAGTGAAGGTGGCATACCACATTTCGGAAAATGCCCCATGGATGCCGAAATACACGGCAAAGGGAACAAACACCAGTGAGAACCCGCATACGAAGCCCAAGGCATTGCGCAAGAGATTGGACCAGCGACGATACCTGATGAGCACGGCGATTATAATCATTATCGTGATGCTGAGACCCATGGCGTTGGAAAGGCGTGAAAGGAGACTGGACGCAAAAAACAGACCATACACCACGGAGTAGCCGACGGGGTGTTCCACCTTGCGCCGTTTCACAAAACCTTCGCTCCATTTAAAGGCACAAAACACCGACCATGCCGACAATGGAAGTGTGTATTCACACACCTGGTTGCCCTGACTGCATATAGTGGCAAATGACAGTAGCATGACTGCCGTGCAAAAGAATGTAGCAGTGGGCGATATCCGGCTACTTAGAAACCGATGGCTCATCCATGTGGTGATACCCAGACAAATCACCTGTATAATGAAGATACCTGTGCGACTGTCGCAAAGAAGATAACCCAGCATGTTGGCAAAGAAGATAACAGGGCCTTTGCTGTCCCACATCTCCACATAGGGGATGTGACCATGTGCCCAGCCTTTGCCGATACATTCAAAGATGGCTGGGTCGAACGGACGCATGGTTTCATACAATGGAGACGTACTGCTTGAATAGAGCAACAGTACGGAAAATGCAACCATTAACAGTAAAAACAACTGAAAGAAGTTGCGGATGAATAACGATGGCATTTTCATTTGCTGACAACTATTTGTGTTGAACGTGACCACCAATACTAAAATGCAATTACAAAGATAATCATTCTCCGGCAAGTTCACAAACTTTTTTCGCATGATGGATTCACCCTGAATATTCATTAACATTTTTTAAGCATATAAAGAGTGGGCTAGGGAGCAATATGTCGATAATAATTACTATTTTTGTCGCATAAGCCACCTCGTCACGCTCAAGTTCCTTAAGTCCTTGAAGTCGGGTGACATAAAACTACCCTTCTCTGGTTTCCGGCCAGCAAAATCACTAATATCATCATAGGTCATGAAAAGAAAGTATTATCTGTTGTTGATAGTCTTCGGACTATTGGGACTGACTGTGAATATACAGGCACAGCCCCTCTTGAAAACACATGTGGAAACAGGTGATGTCGAGGGCATTCTCGACAACGACCTCGCCATCTACAAGGCCATACCCTACGCAGCCCCCCCAGTGGGTGATTTGCGGTGGAAAGCCCCCCAGCCACCTAAACCCTGGCAGGGTGTTCTCAAGGCTGAGGAATTCGGGCCTTGGCCGCCACAACCTTCACGTCGCGACGGTTCACATCCAAAAATGAGCGAGGACTGTCTCTATCTAGGTATTGCCACACCTGCTAAATCTGTTGCCGACCGTCTGCCCGTCATGGTTTGGATTCACGGAGGAGGATTTCAAACCGAGCACTATGGAGGCGACTTGTGGACAAGCTTGGCCCGAAGGGGCGTCGTCATCGTAAGTGTGGAATACAGGACAGGAGCACTGGGATTTATGGCACATCCTGAACTTACCAAAGAGTCGGATAATGGACATTCGGGAAATTATGGACTGCTCGACCAGATTTTTGCGCTGAAATGGGTGCAGCGTAATATCGCCAACTTCGGTGGCGACCCTGCTAAGGTGACTATTTTTGGGGAGTCGGCTGGTGCCATCAGTTGTAGTATTTTGGCTGGCTCACCACAGGCCAAGGGACTTTTCAGGGCTGTCATCAGCCAGAGTGGTGGTTCCTTCGCACCATGGTCCGACAGCGGAAGAACGCTTGTGACGAATGCGTCACAGAAAGGGGCAGAGCAACAGGGACTCGCATTCCAGAAACACCTCAAGAAGAAAAATATCAAGCAAATGCGAAAGATGGATGCCCTGGAACTGTGTGGCGACAACGTCGGTTTTGGCGGATTCTGGCCTTGTGTCGATGGATACGTGATTACCGACGACCTCTATCGCAACTATGAGAAGGGCGATTATAACGATGTGCCCGTCATCGTAATGACCAATTCCGACGAGGGTGTCTTGTTCACTGGGCCGAACGTCTCACCTGCAGTCTATCAGAGTACAGTGAAAGCCATGTTCGGCGAATTTGCCGACGAGGCGCTCACTCTCTATCCAGGAAATACGGAGGAAGAGGCTTATTTCTCAAATGGAGATTTCTTCAGGGACATGGGCTTCGCATGGCCGTCGTTCGCATGGGCCAGTCTGCAGGCCAGGACAGGAAAAAGCAAATCATACGCCGCTTATCTCGCTCAACCATCTGAAGTGTCTTTCGCGGGAAATAAAAAAAGACATGGCGTCTCTCACGCCGACGATATCCTGTATCTGAACGGAACGTTCCTGCTACAGCCCGAAAAATACCCGGCTGAGGCTGCCGTGGCCGAAATCATTCAGCAATACTGGGTGAATTTCGCCAAGACTGGCAATCCCAACGGAAAGGGGCTGCCTTACTGGCCTGCTTTCGACAAGGATAAACCCACCACCATGCAGTTCTCGAATGGTGCCTCGCTCATCATGGTGCCCAACCGCCAGCAAATCGATTTCGTCGACCGCTTCTATAAGGCAAAGCGGGATGAGACCGAGAATCAGAGAAAAAAGAAATAAACCTTTCTATGCCTGAGGCGCGGCCGAAATTCATGCGAAGCATAATTTTCATTTTTCAATCTTAATATCATTTCCATGCTCAAAGATAGAATCCTCGTAAGTGGGTGCAATGATATGACAAATGGATTCGACACCCAATTGCTCTATTTCACCTGTTCGTCGCTGAGCCGTGATGACAAGCGGATATACCTCATCAGCAATCGCAATGGTAATCCGAATGTATATGTCAGGGATTTGACCACTGGAGAGGAAATAAGCCTGACTGACAATCAGCATGGCATTTTGAAAAGTTATGTCTATTTCGACGGGAATCCTGGAATGGGCCTTGGCAAGGCAAGTGTGTGTCTGGACTGCGACCGGGACATCGTCTATTATATTCAGGACAATCTGATTTGCAAAGTGGGATTGGACAAAGATATTCATATCCTGAATCAGATTCCCGAAGGAAGAATGACCGCTTTCACTCATGTCAGCAGCGACGGCAAACTACTGTGTGTGCCCATGACCGATGGCAGAATACTGGAGTATGATCCCGATACCGAAGGGTATGGTTTGGACAAACGCCCTGTTTACAATATCGACAGACGGGTGCAGGATGAGCATTTGAGCAGTTACCTCTGTGTCTATGATACCCAGACAGGCAAACTGCTGTATGAGAAAACCGTGCCATTATGCTGGATTACCCACGTGCAGTTCAACCCGGTCAATCCCGACGTCATCATGTTCAATCATGAATGGCCTAGTTTTGATTGTGGCGTCCGCCGAATCTGGCTCTATGACCACAGCAAGGATATGATTACGCGTGTACGAAACGAGGGAACCGACACCTTGGGCAACACCAGCGGTTACCCTCGAAGGGCTGCCGACTGGGTGTGCCATGAGATGTGGAGCGATGACGGTAAAATCATTATCTATCATGGCGGTTATGCCGACGGACCGGCAATGGTGGGGAAATATGAACTCGACACAAAACGCTACTGGGAAATAGCACTCCCTGAGGAGTATAAGGCTTATGGGCATTTCACGATGGACCATCAGCAAAATCTGTGTTGTGATGGCTATTTCAAATTCCCTAAGGATATAAAAATTGTCAGGGAGAACAGTACAGACAACGGACCCGACCCCCACAAAAAGGACGGCGAGTATGTCTCGAAAGTGATTCCTCGCTGGGAAGAGGGAATCCTGGAGTGGATACCTTTGTGCAAACATCTGAGTGACTGGCTGGGGCAGGATGCTCATCCGCATCCTGTCTACAACCATCAGGGGAATGAAATCTATTTCAATAGCAGAAGCAACTTGTTTGTGGAAGTGTTCAAAATCAGCATTCCAGGGGCGTGACGGTGTTCACACCCCTGGCTTCTTAAACGTTGGTGGTTGCATCCTGCAGATTATTGAAAATTCGGATACATATGATGCCCCATATACAAGTGTAACAAAAATGAGAACGACGGTCGACTATATCTTTGGACAGATTTCTCCGTGCAGTGATAATTTGTTAAAAAAAAGTAGTTTGCTTTTCTTTGTCGAACCAAATTTTTTTATAATTTTGCAACTGATAATTTAATGCCGTTTTTTTCCAGTGAAATACACTACAATCATTTGGAGACAACGACTGCATCCAATTTAACCAGAATTGATAAGGGAGAACACGTAATTTAACAAATAATTGTAAGCATCCCAAATAAGACGTATTTTGCGTATTGTCGAAGCATTGTACCTTTGTCGGCACAAAATACGTTTTACTATGTTCAATCTAAATGAAACAAATCACTTCATGGTCTACAGTTCCCATGTA
>Ga0247611_10001072_pt1 | contig 50618 bp, 47 predicted proteins | sample 177DNAGHGhighgp2_FD_192422 | JGI IMG/M metagenome (GOLD analysis project Ga0247611, IMG submission 192422) | Sheep rumen microbial communities from Palmerston North, Manawatu-Wanganui, New Zealand - 1770 DNA GHGhigh gp2 | ecosystem: Host-associated > Mammals > Digestive system > Stomach > Rumen... | reverse complement strand
TCGAGAAAACGATATTCTATGCTATTTAGCGAAAGAAATGATAGAAGGCGAGGAACATCTTGGCATTATTCAGTGCGCTGATAATATCCCAGATGATTATACTGGCGAAGAGCACTCTATTGAATTAGCAACAGCTGATGACTTTTATAATTCAATTAAAACTGCCTTTCATGAATTCCTGCAATATGCACATAATAATCCAGAGAAGACATTTGTCTTTTGCGATTTCAAAGAAGCTCTGGAGATTAACAAATATGAAGAACAAAAGACCGCACTGCAATTTTGGGAGTGGTATGAATTCAAAATACCTAATGTTATCATGCCTTTCTGGATTCTAAACAATATTGTAGGATGGGATATGATTGGAAGAGACTAATAAATAAAACGATGAAAAACTATCTGTACTGTTATAAGATGACTTGGGACACAGAGAGTGCCCCCAATCCGCATCATGGAGTTTTAACTCTAGCTATCTGTAAGCCAACCATTAGACGTTGTTCTCAAGTTGGGGATTGGATTTCTGGATGGACAGCTAAGGTGGTTCATGGAAAAAACGATAGAATATACTCTTTTGATAATCCCAAACTTATCTATTTGGCAAGAGTCCAAAAGAAACTAACGTTTGCTGAATACTGGCTTCAATATCCAGAGAAATATCCACATGAAATAAAAGGAATGAAATCATATGATTCAGGAGATAATATATACAAGCCATTAGTTGCAAATCCCAATAATTATAATGACTATGAGCAAGTTGATAACAACAACCACACAAAAGAAGATATAATACATGATCTAAGTGGTAAATACGTTTTGGTATGTGAGGAATTCTATTATTATGGTGTTGAAGATGCTATTGATATAGAAAAAGAAGTATTCGATGTTACAGTACCTCGATGCAAGAAGCTTGTACTTGATGATTATGACAGGTTCATTCGCTTTATAAAAAATGATAAAAGAGTAATGATAAAAGGTAAAATATGAAGATAATATTAAGTAGAAAAGGATTTGATTCGTCAGCAGGGAAGCAAGCAAGTCCTATAATGCCTGACGGTACGTTACTGTCCCTGCCTATTCCCGACGAGGAAGACTCCAACATGTTCTCGTCGCTTCAGTGGAATGGCAAGAGCTATTATGATATTATTTCATCATTGAACCCCAGGACAGAATGCAATGCATGTAGTAAATGCCATTTAGACCCAGATTTAAGGATAGACTCCAAAAAGAGGCAACCAAACTGGCAACCAGCTTTTGGGCAAATGAACGCTGCACTTTCTCATTTACGTAATCAGAAAGTATCTGTAGGTGATATATTCCTCTTTTTTGGATGGTTTAGAGAAACTGTTATAATTGATGGGCATCTTCAATATAAGAAAGATGGCATGGATGCTCATATAATTTATGGATATTTGCAAATAGGCGAAATTATAAATCGAAAAGAGGATGTTCCAGTCTTCATTAAAGATCATCCTCACTTCATGTACAATGATGCATGGGCATCTAATCAAAACGCAATTTTTCTTCCGACAAATAAACTGTCTATTCAACCGTCGCTAAATGGTTGCGATGTTCTTGATTATCGGCGTGACCGTGTTTTAACAAAAGATGGAATGTCTCGAAGATATTGGGATTTACCAGTTATTTTTAAGGACGTCACTATCTCATATAATACAAAATCATGGTTGAATGACTGTTTTAAGTCTGCAGGAAGAGGCCAAGAATTCGTAATGGACGCAACACCTCAAATAATAGAATGGGTAAAACGAATTATACAGTAAGTAGTAAAGAACAATATGAAGGATTTTGCAGCTATAGATTTTGAAACGGCCAACAATGAGCGCAGCTCTGTTTGTTCTGTTGGTATCGTCATTGTGCGAAATGGTGAGATAGTGGATTCGTTCTACTCTCTCATACAGCCAGAGCCGAACTATTATAACTATTGGTGTTCTCAGGTGCATGGACTCTGCCAGGATGATACTGAGGATGCACCAGTATTCCCGAAAGTATGGGCGCAAATAGAACCTCTGATAGAGAACTTACCGCTCGTTGCTCATAACAAGCCCTTCGATGAAGGTTGTCTGAAGGCTGTATTCCGCGTCTATCAGATGGATTATCCAGACTATGAGTTTTACGACACACTTTGTGTTTCACGTCGTGTGCTCCCTAATTTAGAAAACCACCAGCTCCAGACTGTAGCTGCTGCCTGTGGTTATATGTTAGAAGACCATCATCACGCCCTTGCCGATGCAGAAGCCTGTGCTTGGATAGCAAGAGAAATCTTATAAAAAAGAAAAGATAAATCATTATGGCTGAAAATAAAATTGAATTAAAATCAGTTAGCGAACTTCTTGGAATGAAGTTCTTTATACCAAGTTACCAGCGTGGATATCGCTGGACGGACTTGCAAATTGAAAACTTGCTAAATGATATTTTGGAGTTCAGCAAAGGTATTGATGGTGATTTCTATTGTCTTCAACCATTAGTCGTAAAAAAGCGAAAAAAGGATTTGCTTGCTGAAATAAAGCAGGCTAATTCAATCGAAGATGTAGAAACCTTACTTAAGGGGGAGTGGATTGTCATTGATGGACAACAGCGTTTAACTACCATTTATTTGATTTTAAAAGCATTGGAGAATGAGTATTGTCCATCTTTAGAATACGAGCGAGAGTCGTACATCGAAGTGTGCGATTCGTGTGATGAGATAAAGAAAGATAATATCGAAATATACCATTTGACGAGTGCAAAAAAGTGTATTAGAAAGTGGATAGAAACGAATTCGAAAGATTCTTCTAATACGTTTCGCAATAAGATTTTGGAACAAGCCAAATTCATTTTCTATAATGTTGGAGATGTTTCAGAGGAACAAGAACACGATATATTCAACAATCTCAATTCTGGTAGAATTGCTCTTACGAATGCAGAACTTATCAAAGCTCTGTTTTTGAACAAAGTAGGGAAGGAAGATATTGCACACCGCGAAGTAGAGCAACGCTTGCTTGCTGATGAATTTGACCAAATAGAACGCACATTACGGCAGGATGATTTCTGGTATTTTCTTGCGGGCAACACAAAGAAACCTTCATCTTGCATCAATTTGCTGTTTGATTTAATGCTTGAATCGAGTGAGCAAAATGGCAAATATCGAGCAGATGAACCTCTTAGAACATTCTTCTATTTCAATGATTTGATAAATGGAAATGAAAGCGAGGATTCTTACAAGAAATCGAAGAAAATATGGGAAGATGTTCGTAAAGTATTTCACATTATGGAGGGTTGGTTTAATGATTCTGTAATGTACAATCTCATCGGTTACCACAGAGCCGCCAACGGAGGAAAAACATTATGCGAGATCTACAAGAAGTTTCGCGAAGAAAATTCAAAAAAGGAATTCAAGAAATGGCTTGTCGATGAATGTAAGAACCATATTGACTATCCAGATGGTTTTATGCAACTACGGTATGATGATAATAAAGCCAAGGTTTTCAATTTACTACTGCTGTTCAATATCGCAACTCTGAATGAAAGGCCACAAGAGGCTGTCAAGTTCTCTTTTACAAATCTTCATAAGTACAACTGGGATGTGGAGCATATATCACCACAAAATCCCAAAAATGATGATGACTTGAAAAATGCTGTTGAGAAGTTCAAAGATAACGAATATCTCAAAATTCTTATTGATGCCATTAATAAAGAAGAAAAAGACACGAAAATCATTGAAGAAGAAAGAGCAAAGTATTTTGCTGCTGGCGATGACTTAATGGGCATTCAGAACTTAACACTTCTTACGGCTCACGACAACCGCGGTATTGGCAACAAGTTCTTTTTTGAAAAGAGACAAAAACTTCAAGAGTATTATCAGCAAGGCAGTTTCATTCCTGCTTGCAGTATGAATGTGTTTATGAAATTCTATTCTGAAAAGCCTGAGCAAATGGCATTTTGGGATAAAGACGACCGAGATTCATACAAAAACAAACTTGAACAGACTATTAAAAACTTCTTTGACAATGAGCAATAATACATCAAATTATCAAGAATATACCTTTTCAAAATTATTGGAGCAATATGATAAAATACTGGTTCCAATGATTCAGCGTGATTATGCCCAGGGACGTACTGACAAAAAAGCAACTGATGTAAGGATTAATTTACTGAACGACATTTTCTGCGGCAAGGATGTCCACTTTGACCTTGTGTTTGGTTCTAAAGAAAAAAGGATTGTCAACGGTAAAGAAATGAACTGTTTCATTCCCGTTGATGGGCAGCAACGGTTGACAACGCTTTTCTTGTTGTTTCTTTATGGTCTAAAAGCAGGAAAAACAAATATAGAACTTGATTTGTCTAAATTCTCATACGACACGCGGCGTGCTGCATCAGACTTTTGCAAAAGCATTACAAGCGAAGAATGGACTGTCCAAAAAGACAAAAAAGTATCCGATGTTATAAAGGATTCTTCCTGGTTTATGAATTATTGGGAAAAAGACCCGACCGTGGAAGGAATGTTGAATATGTTAGATGCCATTCACGAAAAATGTAAGGAAATAACAGACTATCCAAATCTGAACAAGGTTACTTTCTTTTTCTTTGATTTGGAATCCAACGGTCTGAACGAGAATCTTTATCTGAAAATGAACTCTCGTGGCAAACCATTGACTGCTTTTGAAAATTTGAAATCCAAAATTGAAAAGTTGTTACCTGATACCAATAAAGTAGAAACGAAATGGTTCCCTGAAAACAATGCTGCGCCAAAGGATAGTTTCAAAGAGAAGTGGAAGTTCTTTATGGACAGAGATTGGGCGATTGCGTTTTGGGATAAAGATAACCCAAGTAAATATGATGTAAATATAGCCAAGTTCATAGTCCGCTTCTTGTCGGGATATTGGGCTGCCTTTGGACAAGAATCAGAGGAAAAAACAATTGCGGAAAATCTGAAGTTAATTAACAAAAAAGAAGAAAATGACAAAAACTACGCCGACTATATCCAATTTGAGCCAATAGAAAAAGTATTGAAATTAGTTAATGCTTTCCCTGCTTTGGCGTATGCCTTGACAATTGCGCCGACAATAAAACCTTATTGGAGTAAAGACACAATTAAAGTGTCTGACAAATCTGAATACAAATTATTGTCAGTCATTTTTACATATATCTTGTTTGATGGTGTCGAATCAGCAATGAGATTTGCTTGGAATATGGCAGAAAACTACGTTTCGGAATATGATAACTTTGTTACGTATTGTAAACGTGCAGGAGAGATATATAATTTTAAGCACGATAACAATATTGCTACTTTCTATGAAAGTCTTTCTAACAATAAATTTAAAGATAATATATCAGACCAATTGAAAGAAGAAATCGCAAAAGCCAAGCAAATCCTATACGGAGCACCTCGTTCAGATGGAAAATCATGGGAAGAAATCATCATCGAAGCTGAGAATTACGCTTTCTTCAAAGGTGCAATACGATGCTTGTTTACAAAAGAAAAAATTGGAGATGATTGGGAGCACTTTGATACTAAATGGGAAAATGCAAAGGAGTATTTTAATAAAGATGGACAAATGGTCGAAAACTACCAAAAAGAAGCTGTACTATTGCGTTACTATATCTCCAATTTCAAAAAATGGTGGGAGTTTTGGAATTTTGTTTATGACAATAATCCATCTACCTGGAAACAAATACTACTATCAAAACGATATACGGCTAATCACAAAATACTCATGTATTTGTTGACAGAAGATTATGATTTCTCCTCATTTGAATCAAATCTGGTAGAATATGATGAAGGGTATAAAGAACTCCAAGAAAAGGTTCAAAATGAATTGGTTAAAACAAAAATTTTAGTTGAGTCATCCAAATGGAGCATGAAGTTGAATTGGAGGGGCGACCATAATACTTATTGTTTATATCCTTATAACACGAAAGCTGAATGGAAAATTTATGTTATAGGCAACAAACGTAATCATATTCTTTCCGAAATACAAACAATTAAGTCATCCCAAAAAATAGTTGGATTAAATTTCTTTTGGGGGTGGAATATTAATTTCGAGTATAATGACCATATATTTCAATGGAATACTGATGGTAGAGTTTACTTAATGGATAAAGATGGCAAACGGATGGAGAAAAATGAACTGTCCCAAGAAAAGTTTTATTGCTTTAGTGCAGAGGAGATAACTGATTCTTCTATGTTGGAAGAAAGTTTGAATAAGCTGATAAATCTATACCCTACTATCATATAAGGACTTTTATGCTCATCTACATCTCCAACTCCGCCCACTACAAAGAGGTTATTTCACGTGTACAATCCGTGAAACATATGCTTTGGATAGGTACTGCCGATATAAAAGACTTATATATTGAGGTGGGCAATGAGAAGAAGCCATTCCTGGCACTTATAGCCAAACTCATTAGGCGTGGCGTGGAGGTAAGGCTCATTCATGCAAAAGAACCAGGTCCGATCTTTCGTGAGGATTTTGACAAGTACCCAGTGCTGTATGACCGCTTGGAGCGTGTGCTTTGTCCGCGTGTTCATTTCAAGATGCTTGTCTTTGATGAAAAAGAAGTATATATCGGTAGTGCAAACCTTACTGGTGCCGGTATCGGTATGAAGACGGATAATAAAAGAAACTTTGAAGCTGGCATCCTTACAGATGACCCAGAAATCGTTGAAAAGGCTATGAACCAGTTCGATGAAGTATGGATGGGTAAATTCTGTAAGACTTGCAAGCGTAGAGAGTTCTGTCCAGACCCAATAGCATAGTTTTTTGTTAATAACAGCATTTTTCCAAGACCTCTGCCACCAGTTGGCGGAGGTCTTTGTTTTCTTTGCATAAAAATTATGTAAACTATGGTTGACATTCATGATTACGACATTCAATGCATTGAGCATGAAATTCTTTGGAAGTACGACAAATCCCCATGTGATTATTCAGATTGTGACTGTTTGTTGTCCTTACGAAAGGATATGATAAACGAAAGGGTTCTTGCCCATCAGAAAGAAATCCTCCCAGACATCATCGCATTCAATGATGGGTTGACTGCCGCTCTACGGGAACTATATGACAGGTCGCATCGTATCTGGGACAATATCAAAGACAATGAGGAATTCAAGGGTGCCGAGATCGAGGCAAAATGCTATCTTAGTTACGACTATCCGAAACTTCATCCCGTTCAAGGTGATGACAGGCAGGATTTATGGAATGCTATCTGTGACGCTGGTTGGAATAGGTTATATGACGATGGCGTGTCGCTGACGAGACTCTCCATTGATTAGCTCGGAAAGGTAGAGAAAAAGAGGGTAAGGTAATGTTTTGATGTTAGAATGAGGTAAAAATCGGCTTTTTGACGTTATTTAAGACAGCGAATTGCTTGTAATTGTAGGAAAATTGTAATTTTACGTGCAAAGTTTGCAAAAAGTATTGTATTAATAATCAGAATCATCCATCACTAGAATTCGTGAAACTATATATACATAAGATAATAAGTCTAATCATACTTCCGAACGAGATGGGAATAGAATCGTTTCTTTATCATGACGGAGGAGAAAAAGGCATATTTTATCCCATCAATCATAACGGATCAGTTCATGATGTCTATTGGAATCAAAAATATATTATTATCAAATGTAGCGAACAGAAAAAAGAAAACTGGTACTTAATGAGAAATATAAAAGACTATAATTATCCTAAATTTATGATTCAGCATTTTTTGAACGAAAATGATTATAAAAGAGTTCTAGATTCGTTGGGGATATCTGAAACAAATATGGAGTATACAGATGGAACTATTCCGTGGAGTTTGCACCTAAAATAGAGTATAAAAGATCTACCAATAATAACGTTAGGATAAACATTAATGCTATGGGAAATATAAATCAGCGCTCCTGTGGAATTACCCATGAATTCGGACATGTAATTCTATTTTTAAAAGGACAGTCACATAGCCATTCCAATAACGCGGACTATATATATGGTAGACAATGGAACGTAATGAGACGATTGGGATATGATTATTTGGAATCACCAACAGGTACAGTTTTTAGGTAATAATGGCATGAAAAAAGTATTGTGTTTTCTTGCATTTATTATACTATGGCAACTTGAAATATATTGCCAGAATAACGAGGATGTTTTTGATGAATTCGGGTGTGTTTATACTCAAGTAAACGATTCTACAATATCGTATTGTACAAAGAAAGGAAAAAAGCATGATGTAAAATTAAAACAGATTACATTTGTAGATGGGGAAAATGTATTGGTGGACTACTTAAAGAAAGAGTATTATAAGCCTGGACCTGGTGATGATGATTACCCTTATAGGGTGTTTTTCTTCATTCTTTTTGACTCCAGATTAAAAATCAAAGAAGTTAGAGGCTGTGTATTACCATTTAATCAATATACAGAATCCAAGAAGAAACGTGTTAAACAGTATATTACAGGACTGCAAAAGACAAAGAACAGATGGAAGAAAGAATCAATACAAAAGTGGTATGTATATTCTTTTAGTTTTGTTACAGATTAATACAAGCAGAGTGTGGAAAAAGCAAAGCCTTATACATAAAATCCATGCTCCCAAAAGGATTTAAGTTAGCACGTGAATTTATGAGTCACAATGAGAAAGTTTATGAATATAACGGGAAATACTATTCCTTTGACAATACATTACACAATGGTGGTGTTTGGAAGGTATTCGTCAAGAATGGTGGTAAGCTTCATAGAATAGGAACAGCTGATAAGAATTTAAATATTTTCAAGAAATAGTTATGAACTACAATACACTTGACTATAGTTTCGTACAAAAAGTTATATATAGGAAAGTACGAAGAAATATTGCATGGGCTGAGTATGACCTGCAGTGGATATCATTCAATAGAAAGATTGATTTCGCACTTAATAGATTGAAAGAGTTTTCTTTTTCTAGATTAAAGGTAATAATATCATTTTGGGAAGACTACGAAGTGATTCAGAAAATACTCAGAAAGAATCGAATTTCCAACTATTCGCTTATAAGAAACTATAAGAGAGGATGTAAAAAACCAGGTCTACTAGAAATCTATTTTGATGAATGTCTTGATGTGAACCTTTTCCGTACTTTGATAAAGAAACACTACGGTTACGAACTGGGCAAAGCTGATAGTCTTAGTCTTGATATGATTTTTATCTTCGAGAATGATAAGGATGTAGCTATTTGTCATTTATATGATGATCGAGGTTTCCATATTTTTTATTTGAACCAGTGAATCACGGATTTTTAGGTATTTTTTTTATCATATGCTTGGGATTGGATACTTAAATCATTCAAGGAGAAGTATTTAGGCTCTCTAAAGTTAACAAGAATATGTTCATCTACTATTATTCTTTGGATTTTTGTAGTATCCTCCTCCTTCACAGCTTGGGCCAATTCCCAAACAGCAGTTCCTTGTTCTTTCCACCGACCTCGAAAAGCCATCTTCCATCACCTTCCTCACGCAGAGAGTTATTATCATTTGAGTCCATATAGCTATTGTGGTGGAAATCCTGTTAATGCCATTCTTTTTTTGTTGAAGGTATGAAATTGAGATGCTTCTTTAGTCATATTTGGGGCTATAACACCACAGAAAATAAGAAACGCAATTTGTTAGTGATAAATGATTGTAAGATTTTATGTTGAGCAATTTTGTATAAAACAAATATTGAACAATAACATTGGATGGAAAAGTTCTGCTGTAAAATCACGTTTCGAACGTGCAGAATAGGCAGAATGAGTCTAAAAAAGAGGTGACAGTACTTTACATAACTCTGTAAATAACTGATACTCAGTATCCGTTAGCCGACGCCAAGGCTGCTATATTGGAGACAAATACGTCGCGTAATAAGCGAAATTTTGTAGTTTTATTTGACGGTTCGTTTTTTTTTAGTATATTGCAACAGAAATTTTAAATTAATCGTAATTTGTATTATGAAGAGAGTCCTTTTATTCATTCAATATTTGATTTTGGCAATTACCGTTAATGCAACAGGCCAAGATGGTGACATAATATATATAGATGGTACCCGTTGGGAGTTGTTAGGCAGACCAATATGTGTAGACTCTCTGTTATACCACGATTTAAGAGCAGTGTTACCCTCAGAACGATCCATATTGACATCCAACTGGGATGGATTTACTGCCTATTGGAGTATCAAGCAAAATGTGCTATATCTAGACAGCATTCGAATTGTGCACTCTGACTCTGATACCAAGGATTACATGGGCAGTTGCATTCCATCTGCCACCTTATTTCGTGTGTTCAAGAAGCATGTTGCAGGAGATTGTATTGTGGGCAGTTGGCTGACGAAAAATATCCGCGTGGCTAAAGGTAAAGTGATTAACTATCAGCATATAGGTTTTGAGCGGAACTATGAAGACGAACAAATTATTAGCATTGACAAAGGAGTAGTTACCGGAAAGAAGGTATATCACAATTACGTCATAGATGGTTTTTCTTTTGATAAAGTTAAGGACAATGCTGAATTACGAAGGTTATTTCCGATACACGTTGAACAATACCCTGAACTGGCAAATGCTAAGCGCATCGTGTTCTGTATCAATAAGGCTCGCGTAAATAGTCAAGGGAATCTTGTAGAATGTGAAGTAAAAGTTCTTAACCCCAGCGATAATCAGCAACTTGGAACTGAAATGGAAGGTCTGTTGAAGGCATATCATCCTTGGAAAGTTTCATTTATCAATGGCGAATTCCGTGCTGTTGGAATTGATGGTTGGAGTTTCCCATATCTGTTAGACAAATAAAATCTCCCATGTTTTTTCGTGACTATGAAAATGTGTAAAAGTGTGCAGAATGAGTCGGATTTGAGAGCACGTACATATAATGGTGTTGTTCGTCCTGATTATACTCCTGATGCAATTTCCTCGTTGAAAGCAGATGAAGTATTCGTCTTTGGAAGCAACCTTCATGGTTATCATGGAGGTGGAGCTGCCAGAGCTGCCGTGAAGAAATTCGGAGCTATATGGGGGCAAGGTGTAGGACTGCAAGGTCAAAGCTATGCGATACCTACCATGCAGGGTGGCGTAGAAACCATTAAGCCGTATGTTGACCTGTTTATAGACTTTGCCAAGGAACATACCGAATTGTTCTTTTATGTTACACGTATTGGTTGTGGTATTGCTGGTTTTAAAGATAGCGAAATAGCTCCGTTGTTCCAAGATGCTATAGATGTTGATAACATCTGTTTGCCAGAATCTTTTGTAAATATACTGAAAGATAATACTTCAAGATAGTTAACCTGAACTTCGAACTAAACTCTTGATGAGAAATCTTGTTATATGTATATTTGCACAAAATATTTTGTATAATATAATTTGCAAAATGAAATATAAAATATTGGTCAAATAGAGTATAGACCCTATAAATAAAAAGCACAGATGAAAAAATGTTTTCCTTAAATTTGCAACTTAGTTTACATAAAAAGTGAGTTTCTTTGATTTAATTTGTATTTTTGCTTATGTTTATTGTAGATTCGCTTATTTGGCTTTTGCAGTATTAAAATAGGTGGATTCTGCAATGTGGATAAATCCAAAATAACATTTTGTTATGCTCATGTGCTAATTATGAAAAATAGATATAAGTGTTGCTGAATTAAAGTTATTAAAAAAGGGTATATGCCTACAAAAATGGATTTATATATCAACGAGGCCAACGATTATGCCCGTGATATCGGGGCTCCTGTGTGGCATCCGCATGTTTCGGTCATCCATTATGATGAACTGGGTGCGATTCGTCATACATTGAATCGTTATAATGTCTATGGACTATTCTTACAGAGTGAGTTTCCAGAGAACCTCACCTATGGTATTGGCCGATATCATGATGCTGGTGGCTCATTATTGGCACTCTCGCCTGGGCAGATTGGTGGTAAGCACGATGATGGAACGAGGCGGCAGTACAATGGGTGGGTTCTACTGTTTGATACCCACTTCATTCAAGGTTCAGAGATAGAGCGCAGATTAGCAGATTATCATTTCTTCTCTTATAATGCCAACGAGGCCTTATTTCTAACAGAACAAGAAAAGAATGTGTTGTCAGGTTTGATGGCTAATGTGAGAGAGGAACTAAAGGCGCATGGAAACGACGATGTCCATGATGACATTATTCGCGATTATATACTCTTAATTCTCGACTATTGCCGACGTTTTTACATCCGTCAGTTCAAGGAGATGACTACAGAGGGAGGTGATATCCTCAGTCGATTTCAGCAGGTGCTCATCAATTATTACGACACGGGTAGGCAATTGAAGGATGGACTCCCAAGTGTGAGATACTGTGCCAGTCAACTGTGCCTTTCTGCAGGCTATTTTGGTGACATCGTACGTGAGGATCTGGGTGAGAGTCCTAAGGACTATATTCACGGCTTCATAGTGATGAAGGCTAAGAATCTTCTTCTCAGTGGTATGCAAGTAACACAGGTGTCAGAGCAGTTGGGTTTTGAATATCCCACCCATTTCACCCGTTTGTTTAAACAGATGACAGGGCAGACGCCTTCGCAGTTTTATGCTGAGCAACGAAAAAAATAACGATACCTTAATTTGGGTAAATATATCCGCAATCCGTATAACAGGGTTGCGTTTTTTTCGTTGTACATTTGCATTATAATTAAATGAATAGATAATGAACGGCTCAAGAAAAATAATCTTGGGCTGATGAACGAGGGAAGTATGTTATTCGACCATGGCATCAATGGACGAATTGAATGTTCCACCATCGACGAACTAAAATCGTTTCTGAAAGGCGGACAGGGGCGCATCAGTATAAAACTATATGTACTTGAAACTACTGGCGTTAAGAACGTCTCTGTAGCAGACCAAAAAGGGAAACGATATGCGCTGAATGGTGCAGAGGTGAAACAGGTGCCTGCAAGGGGAATGTATATCAACAATGGAAAAAAATATATCAAATGAAAAAGATAATGATGGTATTAATGCTGCTTAGCGGGATGCAGGCAGCTTGCATTGGCAAAAATCAAACTACAGTTAACTGTATGAAACAAAAATTGGCATTAACACAAAAGTGGGACAAGGTTTTTCCCTTGAGTGAGAACGTGAATCATAAAAAGGTGATATTTGAGACTCAGTATGGATTTATCTTGGCAGCAGACCTTTATACGCCTAAAGGTGTTGAGGGTAAATTGGCAGCTATCGCTGTTAGTGGTCCCTTTGGAGCTACAAAGGAGCAGTCTAGCGGACTTTATGCCATGAAGATGGCAGAGCGCGGTTTCGTGGCTTTAGCTTTTGACCCTTCCTATACAGGGGAGAGTAGCGGCGAACCTCGTCGTACAGCATCCCCAGATATCAATACTGAAGACTTTATGGCGGCTGTTGATTTCCTTTCAAAACAGGATTTTGTTGATGCTGATCGTATAGGTGTTATAGGTATCTGTGGTTGGGGAGGTATTGCCCTCAATGCTGCAGCAGCGGATACACGTATTAAGGCTACAGTGGTTAGCACCATGTATGACTTGTCTCGTACTGCGGGCAATGGCTATTTCGATAGCGAGGACAAGGAAGAGACACGTAACAATATGCGCGAGACGGTGAGCCGACAGCGTCTTATTGACCCTATGGCAATGGCTGGGGGTGTGGTAAATCCTCTACCGAAGGATGCTCCCCAGTTTGTGAAAGATTACTACGACTATTATATTACGCCACGTGGCTATCACAAGCGTAGCGGTAACTCAAATGATGGTTGGCGTGCCATAGGTATCCAAGCTTACTCGAATGCTCGTTTCCTCTATTATATTAATGAGATTCGTTCTGCCGTCCTCGTGATGCATGGTGAGAAAGCTCATTCTCGTTATATGGGCGAGGCTGCTTACCATTATATGGTGGATGGCAAGGCTGAGGGGTACAAGGTGGTAGGTAAGCCTAATCCTAACCCTAATAATAAAGAACTGCTTATTGTTCCTGGTGCCTCTCATTGTGACCTCTATGATGGTGGCTATACCGATTTGGAGGGTAAGGGTAAACCAAAAAATCTTATTCCTTGGGATAAATTGGCCTCCTTTTTTACCAAGAATTTAAAGTGATACGATACGAATTTAGGACTGACTATTTGGTATCTTGTTGCTACATTTTACCCTTTTTTCCAACAACCCCATAGCTAATGATAGGTTAAAACTTACATTTGAGCTGACTAACATTATGCTTTCATAGCATAAACACTATGTTTTTACTCCATAAACATAATGTTTTTACCCCACAAACATTATGTTTATGCTGTGCTTTTGTTAGATTAATAAATGGGTGATAGGTAATTGATTGATAGTCAGATAGATACGGCTTGCTATAAAAATCCATATTTGAAGCATTCTAGCATTGCAATAACAAATACGCAAAATACAAGACGGTTCATGTCAATAAAATATCATTGATTTATAAGAAAAGTTTGTAAGTTTATAGATAATTCTGTAAATTTGCTATCTAAATAATCAATTAAAGTATGTTTATGAAGAAACTGTTTGTATTATTATATGTGTTAATGAACACTCTTTTTGTTTCTGCACAGAGTATTCGTGGCTTTTGGCTGAATATGCCAGATAATCAGATGCCTCATTTTAATAAAAATCTACGTCAGGAATTTCTGGATTTTAAGGATATGAAATTAAAAGCGAGTGTAGATAATTTATTTCATGGCGAAAGTCATATGGACAGTTTGGCTTCTGATTATTTACTTCTTCAAGTAGATACTTCAACGACAGTAGAAATGAAGGTTCTTCCTTATCAGTCCGATTCAATCTTGTGTATGGTAACTACTTATTCTGGACCAGCACAAGATAGTAAGGTAGAGTTTTATGATTATTCGTGGAATAGAATTTCTTTAGAAAAGCCATTTGGTGGTTATGATTTACAAGAGATTCCAATGTCGCTCTTTAGTAAACCAGATACAATGAGTCAAAGTACTTATTCTGAGTTGACGAAAAAGATAGAACCACTTATGTGTTATGCTAAACTTTCTCCTTCAGATTATACAATTTCCTTTAGTCTCTCTTTGCCTATGATGAAACAGGAGGATAAAAAGGGCTTAGAAGCAATTATATTGCAAAGAAAATTTAAATGGACTGGCAAAATGTTTAACTAATGTTATAACAATACATTTTTTTATCGAAAATGTTTGCAAGATAAGAAAAATATCGTAAATTTGCATCGTGTTTTTCATGGTATTAGATTATTAAGGTTAATAAAGATTGGTTGTCGTGAGACAATCAATTTTTTTTTGTGTATAATCAACTTCAATTTTTGAACACTAAAAAAAGTTTCATTTTTTTTGTTTTGTCTTCAATTTGCAGTATCTTTGCATGGTATATGCAAATAAAAAAATAAAATGAATTTAAAATTTCGCCTTGCCCTAATGAACTTCCTAGAATTTGCAGTTTGGGGTGCGTATCTTACTTGTATGGGTAATTACCTTGGAACTGTAGGTCTTGGAGATAAAATATCTTGGTTCTATTCTATTCAGGGTCTAGTATCAATTTTTATGCCTACTATCATGGGTATTGTTGCAGATAAATGGATACAACCACAACGACTTTTGGGATTGTGTCATTTATTAGCGGGTTTCTTTATGTTGTGTTTATGGTTTATTGGTTGGCAAACATTAGAAGGACAAGAAATAGCAAATAAGAGCCTTTTTATTGCCATTTATACGCTGAGTGTCGCTTTTTATATGCCTACATTAGCGTTATCTAATACAGCAGCATTCTCTATCCTGAAGAGTCATGGCTTAGATACGGTATCAGATTTCCCTCCTATTCGTGTATTAGGAACTATTGGTTTTATTGTAACCATGTGGTTTGTTAATTGTGCTGTTTGGGATGGTCATGGACTTTCTTTTACTTTTGCTGAAAACGCCTTTAAATTTCAATATACTTATAATCAATTTCTTGTTTCTGGTATATTGAGTGTTGTATTGTTTATTTATTGTTATTCTCTTCCAGTTTGTCCTATCGTTAAGCGTGAAAAGAAACAGTCTCTTATGGAAGTTTTAGGCTTAGATGCTTTTAGCCTTTTTAAGTCTCGTAGAATGGCATTGTTTTTTGTTTTCTCTGCTTTGTTAGGTATGTCTCTGCAAGTAACAAACAGTTTTGCAGGACCTTTTATAACAAGTTTTAAGGCTAGTATTGATCCTATCATATCATCCTCATTTGCAGCTAATAATGCTACATTGTTAACTTCAATTTCTCAGATTAGTGAGGCTCTTTGCATCTTGATGATTCCTTTCTTTTTGCGTCGATATGGAATCAAAACAGTTATGCTCATTTCTATGTTTGCATGGGTATTTCGATTCGGATTCTTTGGAATTGGTAATCCTACTATGCCAGGAGTTCTTCTCTTCATTCTCAGTTGTATTGTTTATGGTGTCGCTTTCGATTTCTTTAATGTATCGGGTGGCTTGTTTGTCGATCGTGAATGTAGTGAAGATGTTAGGGCTTCAGCACAAGGTCTTTTTATGTTAATGACTAATGGTCTTGGAGCATCAATTGGTACAATTATCGCTGGTATGATTGTTAATTCTCATTGTCAGTGGACAGATAATGGATTCCTCGTGGGTGATTGGCAGTCTTGCTGGTTCATTTTTGCAGGGTATGCTCTTGTTGTAGCAGTTCTTTTTGCATTTATGTTCAGTTCTCCTAAGAAGCAATAGGCATATGGATTTACCTTCTAAAATAGAATTAAAATATTGGTATATATCAGAAGTCGTAGGCGTTGACGCTACCGGTGTTATTATCCTCGTTAATCAAGAAGAAACCAAGCAATTATCGATTACTTGTAATCAATCTGATTGTAAGGAAATTCAACTTCTTAACAGTGAGGGGAATGAAGCCGAACGACGTTTACCAAGTGTGTTTGCAAAAGTATTAGCACAATTTTCTGATGCTCATTTTTATGTTTTGATTCATGGTATTGTTGATGGTGAATATAAAGTAGTGTTAGTTAATTCTGAAACATTGGATATGGTGCCAATTAGGGCAGCTGATGCTATTATCTTGGCTTTAGCTTCTCATTTAAGGATATATATAAGTGAAGAGCTAATGAAGCAGCAACAGGTTGATTTTGATCCTTTTTCTAGTTCGATGAGAATGCCGATCAACGGAATAAGTGACAGTATGTTGCAACAAGCTTTAAATAAAGCAATTGCTGCAGAAGATTATGAAATGGCTTCACATATTCGAGATGAAGTTAACCGAAGAAAGCATTTATCTAAATAATTGTTTGGGAAATGAAAGAAGTCAGATATTTCTATGTTCCAGATGCTTGCCATCGTGATGAACTTCCTGTAGATGAAGCTAATCATGCTTTGAGAGTATTGCGTTTACAAAGTGGAGATCAAATGTTCTTGATGGATGGTAATGGTGCTTTTTATGAAGCTGAGGTGACTTTGGCTTCATCTAAGCATTGTCATTACCGTATCACTAATACGCTTGTTCAGGAAAAGGCATGGAAAGGTAAAATACATTTGGGCATAGCTCCAACAAAGATGATGGAGCGAATAGAATGGATGGCAGAGAAGTCTACTGAAATAGGTATAGATGAATTCTCTTTTCTTCATTGTAAGTTTTCTGAGCGTAAGGTTCTCAAAAAGGAGAGAATAGAGAAAATTGTTGTGTCGGCTATGAAGCAAAGTCGCAAGCCTTGGATGCCAGTAGTTCATGAAATGACTGCTTTCCGTGATTTTATAGATGAGCACACGACAGGGCACCGTTATATCTGTCATTGTTATAATGAAATAGAGAAAAAAGATCTGTATACGGAGCTTTTGCTGTTGGCTAAAGATGAGGCTATGCCTGAGGTTACGATTTTAGTAGGACCGGAAGGTGATTTTTCGATAGATGAAGTTAATTATGCTTTGTCACAGGGCTTTGAATCAGTATCATTAGGTAATGCAAGACTTAGAACAGAAACTGCTGGCTTGTCTGGTGTAATGATGGCTCAATTGGCTATGCGAAAATAATTTTTAAGGTTGTGGTTCATGATTAAATTTTCTCATATCATTGTTTTTTCTTTTCTATTGGTTTCACTTGTCATGAGTTCTTGCTCAAGTGATGATTATATCAATTCGATACCAAAGGAAAGTACGGCTCTTTTATCTTTGGATATTCCTCAATTGGCTAGTTCTGAAGGTATGCTTGGTAAGCAGAATAACATTTTAAAGTCGCTATTTCATATAGATGATGTTAGCCATAGTGGACTGGATGTCGAAGAAAAAGTCTATATGTTTGAATCTTCCGAAGGGAATCTCGGTTTATGTGCTAAGGTTAATGACGAAGATGACTTAACTAATACATTTGAGAATCTAGCAAAGAAGGGTTTTTGTTCAAAGATTGTAAAACGCAGAGGTTTCCACTTTACTGTTATTAAAGATTCTTGGGTGGCTGGTTATTCAGAAAATGCTTTACTGGTTATGGGACCTGTTGTCATGTCTGCTCAAATGGATGTACAGCAAGAAATAGCCAAATATCTCAGTCAGGAAGAAGAAGAGGGTATAAAAGAATCTCTATTGTATAGTAGGTTAGATTCTATGGCGGCACCATTTGCTTTAGTTGCTCAAGCTGCTGCTCTCCCTGAAAAATTTATAGCACCTTTTACATTAGGTGCTCCTAAAGATGCGGATGCTTCTCAAATCATGCTTGCTGCAGATATCTCTACAAAAAATCATAGTCTGATATTCCAAGGTGAGACCTTTTCATTTAATAAAAGAATAGATGATTCATTAAAAAAAGCAATTCAAGTTTATCGTCCGATTAAAGGACAGTATGTGCATACAATGCCCTCTTCGGCCATTTTGGGAATGTTTTTGAATGTGGATGGTACTAAATTTCTCCCTTTGATGCAGAATGACAAGGCTATGGTAGCTTTACTTGCAGGGTTGAATTCTGCAGTTGATATGGATAATATTATTCGTAGCGTAGATGGTGATATGGCTATTGTTTCTCCAAATTATTCTTCAGATCATTTATCTTTGAGTATGAGTGCAAAACTTGCCCATGCAAAATGGTTGGATGATGTAGATTATTGGAAACAGTCTTGTCCTAAAGGTGGTTCGATATCAGATTGGAGAAAGAATGCGTTCTATTATAGAGATGCAAAAACTTCATATTATTTTGGTGTCACATCAGATTTGCAATATTATAGTGGAAGTAGTGCAGAATTAGCTGATCTGTCTATTCTTCCATCACCTAAGGCCATGAATAATGACTTGGTTCATTTTATTATAGGTAAGAAAATGGTTCTGGTTGTTAATCTTAAAGGGGTAGACGATAAGAACAATCCTTTAGCTGTTGTGTCATCGCTCATAGAACCACTTTTTGGTAAGATTAATACGCTAGTATATAGTTTAAAATAATTCATGGAAACGATTCAATTACATTCTGTCATTCCTCAAGTGTTTGCTCAGCGAACTGAATGGGAATCTGATATATGGAATGTGGATGCCACTTTTGAGAAAGGACATCTTTATCTGGTAGAAGCAGAGAGTGGCTGTGGTAAAAGTACTTTCTGTAGTTATATTTTAGGTTATCGTCATGATCATTCGGGTACTGTTTTTTTTGATCATGATGATACAGCAAAATACTCTGTGAAGCAATGGGTAGAGATGAGAAAGAATCATATCAGCCATTTGTTCCAAGAGTTGCGTCTGTTCCCTGAACTTACTGCTTTAGAGAATGTTCAGATTAAAAATAAAATTACAAATTTTAAGTCTGAATCTCAGATTAAGGAGTGGTTTGAGATGTTGGGAATCGCTGACAAGCTTAATGCTAAGGTCGGTAGAATGTCTTTTGGACAGCAGCAGAGGGTTGCTATGATTCGTGCATTGGTACAACCATTTGATTTTATTCTTGCAGATGAGCCTATTAGCCACCTTGATGATAATAATTCTAGAATAATGGCTGACATAATGATGAAAGAAGCTCATGAGCAGGGAGCCGGAGTTATTGTTACCAGTATTGGTAAACATATGGACTTGAAGTATGAAAAGGTGTTTAAGTTATGAATCTAGTTTGGAAATTATTACGTCAGCATATTAGTATACCACAATTTATTGGTTTCTTCTTCGCCAATCTTTTTGGTATGTTCATCGTGTTATTGGGCTTTCAGTTCTATCAGGATGTTATGCCTGTTTTTACGGCAGAAGATAGTTTTATGAGGGCTGATTATCTTATTATGAATAAGAAGATAGGAACAGCTAGTACTATTAGTGGTCGTTCTAATACTTTTAATAATAGTGAAATAGATGATGTGTCTTCTCAGAAATTTGTTAAGAAAGTAGGCAAATTTACATCTGCAGAATATAAGGTCACAGCTAATATGGGTGTGAATGGCACCAACGTTCTTAATTCGGAAATTCCTGTTGAAGCTGTTCCTGATGAGTTTATTGATGTTCCACTTCAAGAATGGAAATATACAGCAGGTGCTGATGTCGTACCTATCATCTTGCCAAGAGCTTATATTACCATGTATAATTTTGGATTTGCACAAAGCCATTCCTTGCCAAAATTAAGTGATGGGTTAGTAGGTATGATCGATTTTGAAATGTTTGTTCATGCTAATGGCAATCAGCGCTCTTTTAAGGGTAAGGTTATAGGTTTTTCAAGTCGCTTGAATACGATTTTGGTTCCAGAATCATTCATGGATTGGAGTAATAGCTATTTTGCACCAGATAGTCATAGTGAGCCTTCACGTTTGATTATGGATGTCAGTAATCCTGCTGATGAGCATATAGGTGAATATTTGAGTAAGAAAGGCTATGAGATAGAGGATGAAAAGATGAATCAAGAAAAGACTACCTACTTTCTCCGTTTGATGGTAACAATGGTTATGGTTGTTGGACTTGTCATCTCTATTTTGAGTTTTTATATATTGATGTTAAGTATCTATTTGTTAGTTCAGAAAAATTCGTCAAAACTAGAAAACCTGTTAATGATTGGATTTAGTCCAAGTCTTGTGGCAAGGCCTTATCAAGTTCTAACAATAGGGTTGAACGTTACAGTGCTTTTAATAGCTTGGCTTATACTATATTTCGTTCGTGATTATTATATGAATATTATAGAAACATTGTTTCCTCAGATAGAAGATGGTAATATGTTACCTGCTTTAACTGTAGGATGTATTTTATTTATCCTTGTTTCGATAATGAATATTTTTGCTATTCGTCGTAAGGTCATGCATATATGGTTCCGCAAAGATTGATGTAGATAGGTACAAAAAATAATGTAAAAAGGTGGATTATTTAAAATAAATGTCCGCCTTTTTTCGTATATTTGCCTATATTTTTTAGAAACACAATTATGATTATTGATTTTGATAAAATTGCTGAAGCTCATCTCGTAGGCTTTAAGGGTGGACAGGGTTCATTGGATACACGTAATTTTGTTGATGACAAAGTAAAGATAATGTATTCTACTTTACGTCCGGGTGCTAGTTCGGGGCTTCATACTCATGAGGGAAATTGTGAGATTGTCTATGTTATAAGTGGTATAGCTACTTTTCATTATGATGATACAGTGGAAGAGGTTAGAACAGGTCAAGTGCATTATTGTCCTATCAATCATTCTCATTTTATGGAGAATAATACTGATCATGATTTAGTTTACCTTGCTATCGTTCCAGAACATCACTAGTAGTAGCTGGCAAAATATAATTCTCTGTTTGATTTATAATATTCAAGCAGAGAATTATTTTTTTGCAGGCTTCCTTATGGTAGTGCGATCAACTTTTAATTTTGGTATAAAATCTTATTTTCCCGTTTTTTTCTCTAGTTTCTTCAGCCTTCTTTTTGCTTCAGGTGCTGACGGATAAAGTTCTATGGCTTTTTTATAATTGTTGATAGCTGCCTCTTCCATTCCTTCTTTTTCACATTCTTTTCCGAGAAGAGTATATTCTACAGCTAATTTTTTCAGATAGTCTTCCTGTTTCTTTTGTTGCTCTTTAAGTCTTTTATTTTCTTCTTTTAACTCATTAATAATATTTAGTTTTCTTCTAATATATCGTTTTGCAACAGGTTTTTCAATATCATACCTACTGTGAATGGCTAGAAAGAAATTATCCAACGCTTTTTGCATGTCTCCTTGGTTAAAAGCTTGTACAGCATTGAAATATTCTAAGTCGGCCTTACTTTCTATTAAGGCAGTATTGATAATATTATTATTGTTATAATTCTTGGCAAATTGTTTTACTTCAGGTCTTACAAATACTTCATTTCTTCGTATTGGTTCTTTTAAGCTAATACCTTCAAGGCTAGTGCATCGTGATAGGGCAACGTATGTTTGTCCACCAGCAAAGACTCCACCTGTAAAATCGATCTTGACTTGTTTGAAGGTAAGTCCTTGGCTCTTGTGTACTGTTATAGCCCATGCTAATCGGATAGGGTATTGAATGTATCTTCCTATTTCTTCTTCTTCTATTTTCTTTTCAGTTTGATTGAAAGTGTATCGCATATTGCTCCATGTTGTCCTTTCTACAGTTACACTATTTCCGTCTTCTGTTTCAATGTATAGTTTCGCTGTATCTGGGTCATCATAATCGTCAAATCCTACTATCGTACCCAGTGTTCCATTCACATATTGGTGATCTATATCATTTTTGATGAATATAATCTGAGCACCAGGTTTGAGATATAGTTCTATAGGTGTCGGTAGGCTATTTAGTGGAAATTCTCCTTCTGTATATCCTTTGAAGAGCATGGGTTCACCTTCAAGATCCTGTAGTTTTTTCTCGTTGATATAGTCAACAGTATCTCTTCTCGTTGACAGTGTAATTGATAGTTTGTTGTCATCTTCATTCAGCTCAGCATTTACCCTTTGGTTTAAAAGATCTAAGTCTTTAGAATATATTTCACTCGTTCTGATGTGATCTAGAATATTAATGAAGACGGGATCCTGTTGTCTGTATACTTTAGTTAACTCAATACTTACGAGTTGCATTTGCTGAAATATTTTGGCTTCAAAGAAAAAGGCAGATGTATAAAATGGATTTAGTAATTTTCTATCTTCTTCTCTTACTACAGGTTCCAGTTGATATATGTCTCCCACTAATAACAGTTGTTTCCCTCCAAAAGGCTCCCGCATATTTCTACTGTATATGCGCAGTACTTTATCAATAAAGTCAATAATATCAGCTCTTACCATACTGATTTCGTCAATAATGATAAGTTCTACTTCTTGTAGTAATTTTTTCTTCTCGTTATTATATTTTAGCGTGCCTTTTATGTTTCGGTTACTAAATCTGCTGTCATTAGGCAGTAAAGGATGGAATGGTAATTTAAAAAAGCTATGAAGTGTCACCCCACCTGCATTAATGGCTGCGATACCCGTGGGGGCAAGGATAATATGTTTTTTCTTTGTCGTTGATGCGATATATCGTAAAAAAGTAGATTTACCAGTTCCTGCTTTTCCTGTGAGGAAAAGTGAGCGATGGGTATATTTGATAATTTGAAGTGCCTTTTGCAATTCAGGATTGTCTAAATCTATATTTTGTATAGCTAATTGTTTCTTGTCTTCTTCCATGCTTATAAATAAGGCATCCTGTATATTGCAGGATGCCCATTATTTTAAAGATCATCAAAATTTACTTGTTCTTCAGTTGCCTTTTTCTTTTTAGGTTTGCTTATAGAGGGAACTGATGAACTTTTGCTTGAGTTATCCTCTTCTCCCGTAGATTTCTCTTCTGTAGATTGTATAATTGGATTTCCATTCTCATCCAAGAGAATTTCTTCAGCAGTTGTCATGGTTGTATCTATACGGGTAGTATCTCTTTTTACAGTAGGAACATAGCTTGCGCATTCATACATATCCCGTGTGATATCTTCATCGTGTGGTTTGTCAAATCTTCCATGATATTTTTGGAATTCAGGATCTTTGAGCAATGCCTGCATGAAATACCCACAGATTGGAAGTGCTGTCCTCGATCCTTGTCCTAGGGCTCCGGTTCTAAAGTGAATAGACCGATATTCGCCACCTACCCAAGCTCCAACTACAATTTTAGGACTAACACACATAAACCATGCATCAGAGTGATTATTTGATGTACCGGTTTTCCCTCCGAAATCTGTATCTTTAAATGAGCCAACATAGCCCCATAGACTTTGAGAAGTTCCTCCAGGCTCTTTCATACCACCTTGGAGCAACTGTTGCATAAGGAAAGCACTCTTGTAGGGTATTACTTGTTCGTCTGTTGTTGGACCTTGATAAACTTCATTTCCATCTTTATCTACAATTCGGGTTACCAATACAGGATCATGGTGCTTGCCATTGTCTGCTATAACACTATAGGCATTTACCATTTCAAGAAGATTTACGTCGCTTGAACCGAGTGCTAATGATGGTTCTTCATCAAGCTTACTCTTGACACCCATTTTTTGTGCGGTTTCAATGATGCGCTTAATACCCATCTCTTGTCCTAGTCTTACAGCTACGGAGTTAATACTCTTTGCAAATGCACTCTTAAGTGGCATTGAGTCTCCCGAGAATGACCCATTTGCATTTCCCGGTGTCCAGGTAGTCATTTCATGTTTCTTCTTGTCATATACCTCCATAGAGATGTATTCATCACGGCGTTTGTCACAAGGTGTTAATCCTTGGTTCATTGCCTCGGTATATACAAATAGTTTAAAAGTCGAACCTGGTTGGCGTTGAGCAGTTGCTTTATCGTATTTCCATGTTTTAAAGTTGATATCACCTACCCATGCTTTTACTTCACCAGTTTGTGGTTCCATCGCTACCATAGCACAATGCATAAAGGATGTCATATATTTGATAGAATCCTCTGATGTCATGATTTTGGTAACTTTACCTTTGTTGTAATCGAAAACTTCTACAGGATGTTTCCATTCCTTATAGTAGTAGTTTACTGAATCAGGGTTGTTCGGATATTTAGCAAGTAATTCTTTGTAGAAAGGTTGTCTTTCTGCTACCTGCTGAATAAAATTAGGTATTACTTTACCATTTTCGTCTACCCATGGTTCTTGCCTCATCCAGTTTGTTTCCTGTTTTCTGTTGATAGACCAGTGATTATCGAAATTTTGCTGAATGATTTTCATTTGCTTGTTGGCGGCATCCTCAGCATATTTCTGCATCCTTGTGTCTATCGTTGTGTATATCTTTAGTCCACTGGAATATAAATCGTAGCCATTCTCATTGCACCAATCCTTAAGATAGTCTGATATTGCTTCTCTGAAATATAAAGCCTGTCCATCGTAGTTCTCCTCGACTTTGAAGTCTTTCATGTCAATAGGCTTCTTTGACAATGTTTCCATTTGTGCACGGTCTAAATCACCATGATTAACCATGTTCATAAGAACCGTGTTTCTTCTTTTGAGACTATTTTCTGGATTTGTTTTTGGATTGTAATAGCTGGTTGCTTTTAGCATTCCAACTAATATAGCAGCCTGATCTATGCTTAATTCCTTAGGTGTGGTATTAAAATATGTTTTAGCTGCAGTCTTAATACCATAAGAGTTAGAACCAAAGTCAACGGTATTAGCATACATCGTAATGATTTCTTTTTTGCTGAATACAGTTTCTAGCTTGGTTGCAATAATCCATTCTTTACTCTTGACAATTAGAATTTTCAATCCTGGTACTTTTCCCAAAAGTCCTGTAGAGTATTGGGAGCGTACTCGGAACATATTTTTGGCAAGCTGCTGTGTAATCGTTGATGCACCACGACCATCGTGATGAAGAACGGCGTCTTTTACTGCACCGAATATTCCAATAGGGTCAATACCCATGTGCTTGTAGAATCTTTCATCCTCGGTATCAATAAGTGCTTTGAAGAAATAAGGGTTTACTTCTTCATATTTTACAGGAGAACGATTCTCATTAAAGTATTTACCAATAAGTTTACCATCAGCACTATATATTTCTGAGGCTTCATTGGTTTGTGGGTTTAGAATGCCTGAAAAATAGCCAGGGCTCTTTCCGAATAGCCATAGAAAATTTATATCAACGGCACCTAGATACAAAAAGAAGAATACAATAAGTGATGCAAATGCAACAGTGCATTTTGTATACCATGCTCTTCCAACATACAAACCCTTATACCATGGCCAAAAGGCTTTTAATTTTACCCATGCCCATTGCAAAAAACGTTTTATTTTATCAAACATATTTTGAATATTTCTATATCGTGCAAATTTACCTAATTATTTAATATTTAGATATTGCTATCGATATAATTTATGATTTCTTTACTGTTATCGGGATTAAACCATTTGATAGTTTCATCTCTTTTAAACCAGGTTAATTGCTTTCGCATATACCTGCGTGTGTTACTTTGTATTTTTAGAATAGCTTCTTCCTTGGAAATTTTGCCATCAAAATAATCAAATAGCTCTTTATATCCTACTGTATTAAGTGAATTTAAGCCTTTAAATGGATATACTTTACGTGCTTCTTCTTCCATGCCATTTTCCATCATGTTCAAGACGCGTTGGTTTATATTGGTATACATTTCTTCGCGTGCTCGATTGAGTCCAATTTTTAATATATTGAATGGTCTCTTTTTAGTTGTATTTTTTCTGAAAGAAGTATATGTTTTTCCAGTCATATAGCATATCTCTAATGCATGTACAACTCGTCTTGGATTATTCCTGTCTACAATTTCCCAATGCTCAGGATCACGCTGTTTTAGTTCTTCTACAAGTGATGGTAGACCTTCAGCTTCTAATTTAGTCTTTAGTAAATTTCTCGTTTGATCATCTACTGTAGGAATGTCATCAATACCTTTGCATACGGCATCAATGTACATCATAGAACCACCCGTAAGTAAGGCTTGGTTATGAACTTGAAATAATTTTGGCAGCATATTTATGACATCTTCTTCGTACATTGCTGCACTATAATAGTCTTGAATATGATGGCTTCCAACAAAAAAGTGTTTAACACGTTGTTGTTGTTCTAGGGTAGGGGCTGCAGTTCCTATTGGCAGTTCTGCAAAAATCTGTCTAGAGTCTGCATTAATGATAGGAGTTTTTAAGTGTTCGGCTATTTGCAGACACAATTCGGTTTTGCCTACAGCTGTAGGTCCTAAAACAACAACAAGTGTTTTCACAATTATCTTATTATTCCTCTTTTTGAGGTAGATACAAAATTAATAATATAGTTAATCTCTGGGGTTAACTCGAGATTCTTTTTTATTTCTTCAATACCTTCTTTCAGAAGCCCTTTAGAGTATAAAAGTCTGTAAGCTTCATGGATATTGTCAATCTGTTCTTTGCTAAAGCCGTGACGGCGAAGTCCTACCAGATTAATACCACAATAGCGTGTTGGCTCTTTACCTGCTATAACGAAAGGCGGAATATCCATACTAAAGCGACTGCCACCTTGTATCATGACGTAACTTCCTATTTTACAAAACTGATGGCAAAGTACAGAAGCGCTGACTATAGCGTTATCATCAATCTCTACTTCACCAGCAAATTTGGTAGAGTTTCCAATAATGCAATTGTTGCCTAATACACAGTCGTGGGCAACGTGCATATTTTCCATTAATAGGTTATTATTACCAACAACAGTTTTGCCTTTTGATGCAGTACCTCTAGATATGGTAACATTCTCGCGGATGCTGTTATTGTCTCCTACAATACAAATCGTTTCTTCGCCTTTGAATTTCAAGTCTTGTGGCTTGGTTGAAATGCTGGCGCCTGGAAAGATTTCATTTCCATTACCAATGCGAGCCCCATAATTTATGGTAACACTATTTTGTAGAATATTATTGTCGCCTATAACTGTATTCTTATCGATATAGCAGAATGGGCCGATAATATTATTATCTCCCAATTTCGCTTCTGGGTGTACGAAGGCTAAAGGACTAATTTGATTCATCTCGTTATTTGTTTTTGACTATTTGTGCAGTAAATGTTGCTTCAGAAACTACTTGGTCTCCTACGAACATATATCCTTTCATGGAACTAATGCCATGTCGAACAGGATTTAGTAATTCCACTTTAAATAATAGAGTATCACCTGGTACTACTTTGCGACGGAATTTGACATCATCTATTTTCATAAAATAGGTTGACCATTTTTCAGGTTCTTCAAGTTGGTTCAGTACCAATAGACCTCCACATTGTGCCATAGCTTCTATTTGAAGTACACCTGGCATGACTGGTTCCTGTGGAAAGTGGCCTTGGAAAAATGGTTCGTTCGCTGTTACATTCTTAACACCTACGATGCTTGTTGGTCCCATGGCTGTTACTTTATCGATTAACTGCATAGGGTAGCGGTGTGGAAGTAATTCGCGAATACGAATATTATCCATGATAGGCTTTTCGTTTGGATCGTAAATTGGCGCTTGAATTTCGTGCTTACGAATCTCCTTGCGCATTTGGCGTGCAAACTTATTATTTATTGTGTGACCTGGACGTGTTGCAATGATTCTTCCCTTGATAGGCTTACCTATCAGAGCCATATCGCCAATGATGTCGAGCAGCTTATGTCTTGTGCATTCATTTTCCCACATGAGTGGTTTGTGCTGTATGTAGCCGATTTTTTTTGCATCCATACGAGCTACCTTGAGCACATCTGCTAGTTGATCTAATTTCTCTTGTGAAACTTCTTGTTCATAAATAACGATGGCATTATCCAAATCTCCACCTTTAATTAGGTTTGCTTCTAAAAGAGGAACTATATCTCTTACAAAGACAAATGTTCTTGCAGGGGAAATTTCCTTGGCGTAATCATCCATGTTATCCAAAGTCGCAAATTGGCTATTGATGAACTTTGAATTGAAAGAGCACATGGCTGTTATGCTAAAATCATCATCAGGAAGAATGGTGATAGTAGATCCTGTATTGTCATCCTTTATTTCTATTTTGTGTCGGATGATATAATAGTCTTTTTCTGCATTTTGTTCTGTAATACCTATTTCTTGGATTTTCTTGACATACATGTCAGCAGAACCATCTAAAATAGGAAATTCTGGACCGTTTACCTGAATTAAACAGTTATCTATCCCTAATGCATAGAGAGCAGACATTCCATGTTCTATGGTAGAAACTCGTATATCGCCTTTGGCTATAACGGTACCACGTTGGGTATCTACCACGTTGTCTGCAATAGCATCGATTACAGGTTGTCCTTCTACGTCTATTCGCTGTATTTTATATCCTGTGTTCTCTGGAGCCGGGTTGAATGTAACAGTAAGGCTCAAACCAGTATGTAAACCTTTTCCATACAAGGAAAAGCTTCCTTTCAGAGTTCTCTGTTTAGACATAAATTATTCTTTTATTTTTGGTTCTTTTTAAGTTCTTCTATTTCTTTCTGTAAACTGTGGATTTCTTTATACATATCCGGTAGTTTATTCATCAATGCGTGAGCTTTGAAATATGGAATTTTCTCCATAGGTGGAGTTCCTATGAGACTTTGATTATCCTTGATGCTACCAGGTGCACCACTTTGTGCGCCAAGGAATACCTTATTTCCAATGGTAATATGTCCGGCTACACCAACTTGCCCACCAAACATACACCATTGTCCAACTTTAGTTGAACCGGCAATGCCTACTTGAGCAGACATAACAGTATTTTCTCCAATATCATCGTTGTGAGCGATTTGGACAAGATTGTCGAGCTTTACACCCTTACGGATATATGTGCTACCCATTGTAGAACGGTCTACACATGTGTTTGCTCCAATTTCTACATCATCTTCAATTGTAACGATACCAATCTGTGGAATTTTATCATATCGGTTTGCTTCTGGATTTGGTGCAAATCCGAATCCGTCAGCACCGATTACACAACCAGCGTGAAGAATAACATTATTACCCAGTTTACAGTTGTGATAGATGGTAACGTTTGGATATATAATACATTTATTGCCTAATTTAGTATTCTCTCCAATTACTGCGTGTGGATAGATTTGGCATCCATCTCCAATTTCTACTCCATCGCTAATTACGGCAAATGGACCGATGTAAACATCTTTTCCAATTTTTGCTTTTGGAGAAATATATGCGTTATCAGCAATTCCTTGCTTAGGAGGGTTGACAGCTGCTGCATATAGTTGTAAAAGTTTTGCAACACTATCACGTGAATCTTTAACTCGAATTAATGTAGTTGTTACTGGCTTTTCCAGATTTAAAGACTCATCTATTAAGACAACACTTGATTTAGTGTCGTATATGTATTGAATATATTTCGGATTAGAAAGAAAAGAGATCGCTCCTGGAACGCCTTCTTCTATTTTCGCAAACGTATTTATGCTGGCATTCTCGTCACCTTCAACTCGGCCCTGTATAAACTGGGCTATTTGTTTTGCAGTAAATTCCATTTTGTTTTTGATTGAATTATTTTTGCAAATATAGCAAAATTAATTCAGATACATGGTTAACAAGCTATTTATTTACTTTTTTTTGTTTTCTACATGTTTTTAAATAAATAGAAAACAGCTACTTAAAATACTGAATAATTACAGTTTTTACGTAGCTGTTTTAGCGTTTTATGTAAGAAAAAATTGTTATTTTATAATTTTCTCTAGTTCTATTGCCATTTCTTTTTGAAGTTCTTTAGCCTTTTCTGCTGCGGCTTCTGCAAAATTTTCATCTTTGCTTGCATAGATAATGCCACGTGAGGAATTTACAAGTAGACCACAGTCTTTATTCATACCATATTTACAAACGTCTTGAAGGCTTCCTCCTTGAGCACCTACACCTGGTACAAGAAGGAAATGCTGTGGGGCGCATTTGCGAATGTCCTTAAACATTTCTCCTTGAGTTGCTCCGACTACGTACATCATGTTTTCGATTGTTCCCCAATCTTGTGTTTTACGAAGTACTTTTTCGAATAGTCTTTCACCATTCTGATCTTGTGTTAATTGAAAATCATGACTTCCTTTGTTGCTTGTAAGAGCTAACACTATTACCCATTTGTTGTCATACTCAAGGAATGGGGTAATGCTGTCCTCACCCATATAAGGTGCTATGGTCAGGGCATCCACATTGTATTCGTCAAAGAAGGTTTTTGCATACATCGCAGATGTGTTGCCTATATCTCCCCTTTTTGCATCAGCAATAATGAGATGCTCTGGATAGAATTTTTTGAGATATGAAATCGTTTTTTCAAAAGAGGCTAACCCCTTTAATCCATAGCATTCGTAAAAAGCAAGGTTGGGTTTGTAGGATACACAGTATGGCGCTGTCGCATCTATAATTGCCTTATTGAAGGCAAAAATAGGATCTTCAGAATTTTTTATGCATTCAGGCATCTTGTTCAGGTCGGTATCTAACCCCACGCACAAAAAACTCTTTTTCGTAAATATCTGTTTAATGAGCTGCTCTCTATTCATAATTCTTATAGTTCATTTTCCTTCATCTTTTCTGCATTTTCCGCTACTGTCAATGCGTCGATCATGTCTTGAATATCGCCATTAAGGAAACCTTGCAAGTCATGGGTAGTATAACCAATTCGATGGTCGGTTACACGACCTTGAGGGAAGTTGTAAGTTCTAATTTTGGCAGAACGGTCACCTGTTGATACAAGACTCTTTCTACGACTAGAAATGTCATCCAGATATTTTTGGTGTTCGTGGTCGTAGATATACGTGTAAAGTCTACTTAGGGCACGTTCTTTGTTCTTAGGTTGATCTCGAGTTTCTGTACATTCTATCAGAATTTCTTCGATTTCACCTGTATTTGGATTTTTCCAAGGATATCTTAATCGCACACCAGATTCAACTTTGTTGACATTCTGACCACCTGCTCCTGAACTGCGGAAAGTGTCCCATTTGATGTCACCCTCATTAATGTTGACTTCAAATTTATCAGCTTCTGGTAAAACGGCAACGGTGGCAGCACTGGTATGCATACGTCCTTGCGTTTCTGTTGCAGGTACGCGTTGAACTCGGTGTACGCCAGATTCATATTTCAATACTCCATATACATTATCTCCACTAATAGCACAGTCGATTTCTTTAAATCCACCCACGGCGCCTTCTGATGTAGAGGTAATGCTTAGTGTCCAGCCCCTTTTATCGCAATATTTCTTGTACATGTTGAATAGATCACCAGCAAAGAGAGCTGCTTCATCTCCACCGGCACCAGCTCTAATCTCCATTTGTACATTTTTTGCATCTTCTGGATCTTTTGGAACTAGGGCAATTTTGATTTCTTCTTCCAACTTAGGCTGTAGAGCCTCGTTCTCAGACAACTCCTCACGAGCCATCTCCTTCATGTCAGGATCACTCTCATTTGCAAGGATATCTTTAGCTTCTTTGATGGAATTCAAACACGCAATGTATCTTTTGCGGGCGTCCATGATATCACTTAAATCCTTATACTCTTTAGTGAGCTTGACAAATCTTGGCTGGTCTGCAATGACCGATGGGTCGGTTATGAGGGTCGATACTTCTTCAAATCGACTCTCAAGACCTTCCAATTTCTCTAGTATGCTATTATTCTCTGGCATATTATATATTTAATAATTGAATTCTCCGAATTCAGATTTGATGGTCAGGCTGCGTGGACCTTCTTCAATATGGCCTACTACCTGAGCGTCAATGTTAAAGTTTTTGCTAATGGCAATAACTTTTTCTGCTACATCAGGTTTTACATAGATTTCCATACGGTGTCCCATATTAAATACCTGATACATTTCTTTCCAGTCTGTTCCACTACAGTCATGAATAACCTGGAATAGTGGTGGAACTGGGAACATATTGTCTTTGATAACTTTGCAATTTTCTCCAACGAAGTGAAGTACTTTAGTCTGTGCACCACCTGTGCAATGTACCATACCATGAATTTCTGGTCGTAATTCGTCTAACAGTTTCTTGATAACTGGTGCATAAGTGCGAGTTGGTGAAAGTACTAATTGACCTGCATCGACAGAAACACCATCAACTTGATCTGTCAATTTGTATTTTCCACTGTATACTAATTCGTTTGGTACAGCATGGTCAAAACTTTCAGGGAATTTTTCAGCTAAATATTTGGCAAATACATCATGACGTGCGCTAGTTAGACCATTGCTTCCCATACCGCCATTATATCTTGTCTCATATGTCGCTTGTCCTGTAGAGCTGAGACCTACAATAACATCGCCAGGTTGAATGTTGGCATTATTGATAACATCGCTTCTTTTCATTCGGCAAGTAACTGTAGAGTCGACAATGATGGTTCTTACTAAATCACCAACGTCAGCGGTTTCGCCGCCTGTAGGATAAATGCCAATTCCCATTTCTCGCATTTGTGCTAAGAGTTCGTCTGTACCATTAATAATGGCAGAAATGACTTCACCCGGTACTAGCATTTTATTTCGACCAATTGTGCTCGATACTAAGATATTATCAACTGCTCCCACACATAAAAGGTCATCCGTATTCATTACGATGGCATCCTGTGCGATACCTTTCCATACACTCAGATCACCTGTTTCTTTCCAGTACATATATGCAAGTGAAGATTTGGTACCTGCACCATCTGCATGCATGATGTTACAATATTCGGGATCGCCACCTAATACATCTGGAATGATTTTGCAGAATGCTTGTGGGAAAATACCCTTATCTATGTTTTTGATGGCGTTATGAACATCTTCTTTAGCCGCGCTAACGCCACGCATCATATAGCGATTTGAATTACTCATGTTAATTTCTTTAATTTTTGATTTAACGTTTACTCTTGTTCTTTGCCATTCCAAAATTCCCAACTTGCAAATGCCTGTAGAAGAAGCATCTCAAGTCCATTCTTTACTACAGCTCCTTTGGCTGCTCCTTTTTTCATAAAAAGTGTTTCGTCAGGATTGTAAAGTAGATCGTATAAAAGACATTTGTCGTTTAGCGCATCATATGGAATGTCAGGACATTCGTCAACGTTTGGATACATGCCACAAGGAGTACAATTTACAATGACATTATATTCTTTAATAATCTCAGGAGTTATATTTTGATATTGAATAGTGCCAGGGCGCTCGTATCGACTTACAAAAACGGTTTCTAAGCCTAATGATTTCAGACCATAATTAATGGCTTTTGAAGCTCCTCCTGTTCCTAGTATCAATGCCTTTTTGTGATGAGGCTTAATAAGAGGTTCTATACTTCTTGTGAATCCAATAACATCACTGTTGAACCCTTTTAATATTGTATCTTTTCCTTTATGAGTTATACGAATCACATTAACAGCACCTATTGCTCTTGCTTCTGGGCTTATATTGTCTAGATAGCTGATAACCTTTTCTTTATATGGTATGGTTACATTAAGACCTTTTAGTTCTGGATTTAAATCTAGAACTTCTGATAGATTCTCAATGTTTGGAATCTCATAGTTGGCATACTCTGCGTCAATATTTTCATCAGCAAATTTCTGATTGAAATAATTTTTCGAAAAGGAATGTCCTAGTGGAAATCCTATTAGTCCATATTTGTCCATACTTTTAGTTTATTTGGTTGCAAAATACATGGTGCAGATTCCGAAAGTAAGACGTTTAAAACTCACTTTGGTAAAACCTGCTTTTTTGAATATACCCATCATTTCTTCTCCTTCTGGGAATGCTTCTATTGTGGCTGTTAAATAACTGTATGCACTGTCATCTTTAGATAGCATTTTTCCATATAGAGGCAAAAATGTGTGTGAATATATTCTGAAAAGTTGGTGCATCGGGAAGGATACAGGCTCTGTTAATTCAACAATGCTAAGGTGTCCTCCCTTTTTAAGAACACGACACATCTCTTTTAATCCTTGATCCAAATTTTGAAAATTTCGAATTCCAAAGGCTGCTGTAACTGCATCAAATGTATTATCTTCAAATGATAAATTTAAGCAATCTTCTTTCTGAAAAGAAATAATATGTTCTAATTGTTGTTGACTTACTTTTTTATGGCCGATAGCCATCATGCCTTCTGAAATATCTACACCAATCAGCTGTTTGGGTTGTAGCATTTTAGCTGCCAAAATTGCAAAGTCACCTGTACCTGTAGCTATATCCAAAATTTTTTGAGGTTTGAAGGGAGAAAGCTGCTGAATAGCTTTCTTCCTCCATCCTTTATCGATATTCCAGGAAAGATGGTGATTTAGAGTATCATAATGTGGAGCAATATGATCAAACATTTGCTCTACTTGTTTACCTTTTTCACCTTCACTATTATAGGGCTTTATCTTTTCCTGATTGTACATGTTTCTTATTTTCTTGTTGCTAGATATGCTTTTACATTCTTTTCGATGCGACTAGCGATATCACCTTCTTCAACAGCTTTATCAAATTTTTCACCCACGATGTTCTCGTAAAGTTCAATATATCTTTCGCTTACGCTTTCTGCGTATTCATCTGTAATTTCAGGCATTTGCTGACCAGGTTCATTCATAAAGTTATGTTCGATGAGCCATTGGCGTACAAATTCCTTTGAAAGCTGCTTTTGTGGTAGACCTTTTTCGAATTTTTCTTCATAGCCATCTGCATAGAAGTAACGGCTTGAGTCTGGTGTATGAATCTCATCAATAAGATATATCTGATCACCTTTCTTACCAAATTCATATTTTGTGTCGACTAGAATCAATCCGCGTTTTGCAGCAATTTCCTGACCGCGCTGGAATAGTTTTCTAGTCCAGTCTTCAATAACTGCATAGTCTTCAGCACTAACAATTCCTTGTGCAATAATTTCTTCTTTAGAGATGTTCATATCATGACCCTCGTCAGCCTTTGTAGTTGGAGTTATGATTGGCTCAGGGAAGCGTTGGTTTTCTTTCATTCCTTCTGGCAATTTAACACCACAAATTTCACGGCAGCCTTCTTTATAGGCTCTCCAAGCACTACCTGTCAGGATAGAACGGATAATCATTTCGACACGGAAACCTTCGCACTTTACACCTACTGTTACCATAGGGTCTGGGGTCGCTAATTTCCAGTTTGGACAGATGTCGCTTGTGGCATCAAGAAATTGAGCTGCAATTTGGTTTAAAACCTGTCCTTTGAAAGGAATACCTTTTGGCAGAACAACATCAAAAGCTGAAATTCTGTCGGTAGCGACCATTACTATGAGGTCGTCGTTGATGTCATATACATCACGTACTTTACCGTGGTAAACACTTTTCTGTCCATCGAAATGGAAATCGGTTTTAGTTAATGCTTTCATTCTAAAATTTAATAATATTAATTGATTGACTTAACTTCTTCATCGATATAAGGAGTTCCTAATTCTTCTTTTGAGGATTTGGCCTCCTTTTTAGCTTTTTGGATTGCTTCTATTTTTTTGTCATACGCATCATAAGCGTTGACGATTCGAGTTACTAACTTATGACGTACTATGTCTTTTTGTCCTAAATGAATGACTGAGATTCCATCCACTCCATTTAGAATTTTAAGTGCTTCTTTTAGGCCACTTTTTTGTTCTCTTGGAAGGTCAATCTGGGTCATGTCACCAGTAATGATCATTTTACTATTCCATCCCATGCGAGTAAGAAACATTCTGATTTGCTGAGGGGTGGTATTTTGAGCTTCGTCCAAGATAACAACGGCATCACTCAGAGTTCGGCCACGCATAAATGCTAGAGGAGCAATCTGAATGATATGTTTCTCCATTAAGTCTTGTAGTCTCGTTGCTGGTAGCATATCTTCTAGTGCATCGTAAAGTGGTTGAAGATAAGGGTCTATCTTATCTTTCATGTCGCCAGGCAAGAATCCAAGTTTTTCTCCAGCTTCTACAGCTGGGCGTGATAAGATAATCTTTTTGGCGGTTTTTTCCTTTAATGCTTTTACAGCAAGAGCTATACTTAAATATGTTTTTCCCGTACCGGCTGGGCCTACAGCAAATGTCATGTCATTCTTTTCAAAAGAGTCAATAAGCTTCTGCTGATTTTCGCTCCTGCTTTTTATTGGACGACCAGAGATACTATAAACGAGTACATCCTTAACTGCATCGGCCTTTGTTTCTTTGCCTTTTACAATATCCAGAATGTCCTCGTCACTTATAGAATTGTATTTTAGTACGTGCTTGCGTAATTTCTCAATGTCTTCTTCTACTTTTGCAATATCAAGTTCATCGCCTAAAACGCGCACAATGTTATCTCTTGCTACGATTCTCAGTTTTGGATATAGGGACTTGAGCATCTGCAAGTGACAATTATTCACCCCATAAAATATTACAGGGTCGATATCCTCTAAAACGATATGCTTCTCTATCAATGTATTTAAATACTTTGCTTGTTATTATATTCTTTGCAAAATTACAAAAAACGCTTGAATGTACCAAACAAAATTAAATCCTTAATGAGTAAAATAATAATTTTAATAAAAATATGGCTTTTGGGAGTGGTCTTTCTTTTGTTTTTAGTATTTTTGTAAACTCTAATCGAAATGTATGAAGAAAATATCTAAAAGACAATATATCCTTGGATTTGGGGTATCGGTACTATTGTTATCGTTGGTTCGATGTTTTGCTCCTGATGTGGCCAAATCGCCCATACAAACGAAAGATAATATTGATTCTTTGTCAAGTGATTCTGTGGCTTATGCTTTGTCGGATAGTTTAAGTAATATTCCAGATGATGTGAAGAATAAGGAGTCTCTTGCAGATAGTATACATTCTTCTGTCTTTTATAATTCTGATGGTTCTTTAGCACAGCATCGTATATTTAGTGTTCCTCATTTTGGTAACACCTTTCCTGATCAAAATGATGTGCAGTTAATTGCTGCACAAAAATGGGGGGTAAAACCGATTGCAGATCGCCAGGATGCAATGAATAAGAAATCTGGTCTAGTTTATGTAGGAAGTAATCCTTATTTTTATATTGATAAACTTCATAGTTCTATTCCTTATCTTGTGCCTAGAGCTTCAGTGCTTTTGCAGGATATAGGTAAAGCTTATTATGATAGTCTTATGATAAAAGGCATTCCTTTGCATAAAATTATTGTTACGAGTGTTTTGCGCAGTAAGGCTGATGTCGCGAAGTTACGAACACATAATGGCAATGCTACCCAGAATAGTTGTCATATGTATGGTACAACTTTCGATTTGTGTTATAACCGTTATGTTACAGTTGAGGCTCCAGGTGAAAAAAGACGCCGGGTAACGAACGATACCTTAAAATGGGTCTTAAGTGAGGTGCTTCGTGATATGAGAGAGAATAAGCGATGTTTTATAAAATATGAAGTAAATCAGGGTTGTTTTCATATCACTGTGAATTAGGAGTAATTTGCTTAAAATAAAAGGTGCATATCGCTATGATATGCACCTTTTATTTTAGTTCTTTGCAATGTTAATTAATATGCAAATAAAGGATAATCTTTCATCGTTTCGTTAACTTTTGCACGAACTTTGGCAATAACCTGATCGTTTTCTGGATCTTTCAATACTTCGTCTATAAGGTCTGCTATAAGGTGCATCATATCTTCTTTAGCACCACGGGTAGTCATAGCTGCTGTTCCTAAACGGATACCTGATGTCTGGAAAGCTGAACGCTCATCGTATGGAACCTTGTTCTTGTTTACAGTGATATCTGCTGATACAAGCGCATTTTCTGCTACTTTACCAGTTAATTCTGGGTATTTAGGACGAAGGTCTAGTAACATGGAGTGGTTGTCAGTGCCACCGCTTACGATGGCAAAGCCCTTATCAATCAAGTCTTGCGCGAGTACGGCAGCATTCTTTTGTACTTGTGTTGCATACTCTTTCCAAGACGGAGCGAGATTTTCGCCGAATGCTACAGCTTTTGCTGCAATGACGTGTTCTAGTGGACCACCTTGTGTGCCAGGGAATACAGCAGAGTTAAGCAGTGTGCTCATCTTCTTTAATTCACCCTTTTTGGTTGTTTTACCCCAAGGGTTATCAAAATCTTTCCCCATAAGAATAACACCACCACGAGGACCTCGAAGTGTCTTGTGGGTAGTTGTTGTTACGATATCGGCATATTTCAGTGGATTTTTCAATAAACCAGCAGCGATGAGACCTGCAGGGTGAGCCATATCAATCATTAATAAAGCGCCAACTTCATCTGCGATTTTTCTCATACGCTCATAGTCCCATTCGCGACTATAAGCAGAACCACCACCGATTATTAATTTTGGCTTGTTCTCTAAAGCAAGTCTTTCCATTTCATCGTAATCTACACGACCAGTTTCCTTGTTAAGGGTATAACCGATAGGGTTATAAAGTAAACCTGATGTATTTACGCTACTACCATGAGAAAGATGACCACCCTGGTCGAGATCGAGACCCATGAAAGTGTCACCTGGATTTAATACGGCCAAGAGTACAGCTGCATTTGCTTGTGCGCCAGAGTGTGGTTGTACATTTGCAAATTCTGCTCCAAATACTTTTTTTACACGTTCGCGTGCTAAATCTTCTACTTGGTCAACAACTTGACAGCCACCATAATATCTTTTTCCAGGAAGGCCTTCTGCATATTTGTTGGTCAGATAAGAACCCATTGCAGCCATGACTTCATCACTAACGAAGTTTTCAGAAGCAATCAGCTCCATACCTTTCAGCTGTCGCTGATGTTCATTCTCAATAAGGTCAAAAATTTCTTGATCTCTTCTCATTTTCAGGTGTTATTTTGATGTTAAAAATCCTTTTACGATAAATTTTTCTGCAAAAGTACGCAAATTTAATATCATTTCCAAACTTTTCTTGTGATATTTTTAACAATTTGGTACTAATGCATTGCTAATGTTTGTAGATTATAGTAGTTCTACATTTTCTATTTGTTGTTCTTTGTCACAATATCTACATTTCAAAATACCATGTTCCTTATCAACGACATTAAATACTGTTTGCATAGGTTCATTGTTGGTAATGCATTTAGGATTATTACATTTTACAATGCCTCGCAATTCGTCTGGTGTTTCTACCTTTTTCTTCTCTACTACCTCGTAGTCTTTTATAATACTCAGGATGATGTTAGGAGCAACAACACTGAGTCGATTGATTTCTTCGTCATTGAAAAATTTGTTAGACACCTTGATAATACCTTTAGTAACCAGTTTCTTACTACGATAATTATAACCGATAGTAACAGGTGTACTCAAGTCCTGTAGGTGTAACAGGTTGGCTACTTGATAAGTCTTTTCTGCAGGAATATGGTCGATAACTGTGCCGTTTTCAATAGCGGCAACAAGCATTTCTTTTTTTGCCATTTGTTTCGTGTTTAGAATTTGCTAGTAATAATAGTCTTGTCGTTTTTCACATCGTCAAGTGTAATTCCAAGGCAATAAGAGAAAATGGCTTCACGTGCATAAAGTCCATTCTTAGCTTGTTGGATATAGTATGCATGTGGATTTTCGTCTACTTCGTATGCAATTTCATTAACTCGTGGAAGTGGGTGCATTACCTTAAGATTAGGTTTTGCATTTTTCAGAGTTTCGTTAGTGAGTCTATAGGTATTTTTAACCCTTTCATATTCCATCAAGTCGCTGAAACGCTCTTTTTGTACACGAGTCATATAGAGAATATCAGCATCAGCAATAATCTTTTCATTGAAAGCAGTATGCTCTACATATTTGATACCATGCTTTTTGCAGTACAGTTTGTACTCATTAGGCATAGCTAATTCTTTTGGAGCGATAAAGTGAAAAGTTGGGTTGAAGTGTCGCATTGCGGTAATAAGAGAGTGAACTGTGCGACCGTATTTCAAGTCTCCTACCAAATAGATATTTAGGTTTTCTAGTGTGCCTTGTGTTTTTTGAATAGAGTAGAGGTCGAGTAAACATTGTGAAGGGTGCATGTGAGCGCCGTCTCCTGCATTGATAATAGGGATAGGGGCAATTTCGCTGGCATATTGTGCCGCTCCTTCTATGTGATGCCTCATTGCAATAACATCGGCATAATTGCTGACCATGAGAATCGTGTCTTTAAGAGTCTCTCCTTTTGTCGTACTTGATGTTTTGGCATCAGAGAAGCCAATAACTCTAGCACCAAGTCTATTGGCAGCAGTTTGGAAAGAGAGTTGAGTACGGGTGGATGGTTCAAAGAAAAGAGTTGCTACTACTTTTCCCTTCAATAATTCCCTGTCTGGGTGATTTTCGAACTCATGCGCCATCTCTAAAAGATACATGATTTTCTCTTTAGAAAGGTCGGCAATCGTCACAAAATGATGATTTTCCATTTATATTTTGATTTGATTGTTTCGAATTCGACTGCGAAGATAGTTATAATTTTTGATTTATGAGAGATTTTTGCGAATAAAGTTGTACTTTTGCAACGATAAATATGAAATTTACTGATGAGAAAAGCTTTTATACACTTTCTTTGGGGAGGTCTTATCATCGTGATATTATTTTCAGCAGGTGCTTTTACAGCTATATGGAACGGCTGGATTGGTTATATGCCTGACATTGAAGATTTACAGAATCCGATTAACCGCTATGCTACTCAGGTTTATTCTTCTGATGGTAAGGTTATGGGTACTTGGAATTTAAATAAGGAAAATCGTATAGTTATTCCTTATAGTAAGATTTCTCCTAATCTAGTACATGCTCTGGTTGCTACAGAGGATGAGCGTTTTTATGAGCATTCTGGAATTGATTTTATTGCTTTAAGCCGAGCTGTTGTTAAGCGAGGTATTCTTGGTCAAAAAAGTGCAGGTGGTGGCTCTACGATTACTCAGCAGCTAGCAAAACAATTGTATTCTTCTACTGCTCAGAGTACTTTGGAGCGTCTTCTTCAGAAGCCGATAGAATGGGTAATTGCAGTAAAACTTGAAAGGTGTTATACGAAGGAGGAAATTATTGCTCTTTATCTTAATTATTTTGATTTCTTACATAATGCTGTGGGTATTAAAACGGCGGCTAATACCTATTTTAATAAAGAGCCTAAAGATCTTTCTATTGTAGAGGCTGCTACTCTCGTAGGTCTCTGTAAAAATCCTTCTTTCTTTAACCCTGTCAGATATCCTGATCGTTGTCGTGAGCGAAGAAATGTGGTGTTGGGACAGATGGTTAAATCCCATTATTTGTCTTCTCTAGAATACGATCAACTGGTGAATGAGCCGTTAACACTCAATTTTCATCGTACTGATCATAAGGATGGGACTGCAACTTATTTCCGTGAATTTCTACGACAGTATATGATGGCTAAAATGCCTGATCGTGCAGATTATCCTTCTTGGAATAAGCGCCAGTATGTTATTGATTCGATAGCATGGGCTTCAGATCCATTATATGGATGGTGTAACAAAAACTTTAAAAAGGATGGAAGTCCATATAACGTTTACTCTGATGGCTTGAAGGTTTATACTACGATTAATTCTCGAATGCAACGTTATGCAGAAGAAGCTGTTTATCAGCATGTGGCTCTCAATCTGCAACCAGCATTTAATAAGGAAAATCGTAAGAAAGCTAATGCTCCTTTTACAGATCAACTAACTTCTCAGCAGGTTCGTGATATTTTGGCTCGTTCTGTTCGTCAAAGTGAGCGCTATCGTAATATGAAAGCTAACGGTGCATCTGAAGAGGATATACGTGAGGCGTTCCGTACACGTACAGATATGACGATATTTACTTACCATGGTGATATTGATACTTCTATGACACCATTGGATAGTATTAGGTATTATAAGTCTTTCTTGCGTTCGGGTTTTATGAGTATGGATCCTAAAACGGGTGCTGTTAAAGCATATGTAGGAGGGTTGGATTATAGCCATTTCATGTATGATATGGTAACAGGGGGTCGAAGACAGGTTGGTTCTACAATTAAGCCGTTCTTGTATTCGTTGGCAATGGAAAATGGCTTTTCTCCTTGTGATTTGGCTCCAAACAGGCAACAGACATATATGGTTGCGGGACAGCCTTGGACTCCTCGTAATACGAGCCATAGTCGTTATGGGCAAATGGTTACCTTAAAATGGGGTCTCGCACAGTCTAATAACTGGATTTCTGCATATCTGATGAGTAAGTTAAGTCCTCAACAGTTTGTAGGCTTGCTCCATGACTATGGTATAAATAATCCAGATATTCATCCTTCTATGTCTTTGTGTCTTGGACCTTGTGAAGTATCTGTGGCTGAAATGGTCAGTGCATATTCAGCCTTTGCTAATCATGGTATACGAACAGCTCCTATGTTTGTAACCCGAATCGAGGATAATGAAGGTAATGTTATTACTAGTTTTCAACCTCGAATGAATGAGGTCATTAGTGCAGACTGTGCAAACAAAATGCTAGTTCTACTGCAGGGGGTAGTAGATGGTGGTACTGCTGGTCGACTGAGATATAAATATCATTTCGATGGACAGATTGGTGCTAAGACAGGTACAACTAATCGTAATAGTGATGGCTGGTTCATGGGGTTCACTCCTGAATTGGTTAGTGGAGTGTGGGTCGGAGGTGAAGACCGTGATATTCATTTTGATAATATGCAGTTGGGGCAAGGTGCTTCTTCAGCGCTTCCTATTTGGGCTATCTTCATGAAAAAGGTTTATGCTGATATTTCTCTTGGGTATAATTCACAATCTAAATTTGATATACCTGATGAATATAATCCATGTCTTAAACAGGATAATAATATTGGTAATGATATAGACGAAGTTTTTGAGTAATGTAGGTCATGATTAATGGCATGTTCATAAAAAAGCCTTTGGTGAATTAAATATATATCACCAGAGGCTTTTTTTTTATATAAATCTACACTTTTCATCATTTTATAACACATATGTTAGAAAATTTAGTTAATTTTGCACCGTAATGTGGTAAAAAGGGATAATATTTCCCAAAATTGTTAATTAAATTTTATTTTTCCTATGCAGAAAAAATTGGTTTTTCTGATTGTCATGATGATGGTCTTTGCGACTTCTGTCATGGCTCAAATCACGACTTCTAGTTTGAGTGGTAGGGTAGTTGCGGATAACGAAGATGTTATTGGTGCTACAATTGAAGCCATTCATACCCCTTCAGGTACTAAGTACCAGGCGGTAACTAACACCAAAGGTATGTATACTATTAATGGTATGCGTCCAGGTGGGCCTTACGAAATTAAAGTTAGTTATATTGGTTATGAAACAAAAGTTGTGAAAAATGTAAAGCTTCAGTTGGCAGAAACATCTAATGTTAATGTTTCTCTCTCTGAGGATGCAAAAGAACTTGGTGAAGTCGTTGTAACTGCTAAGGCGACTAAGTTTACAACCGCTAAGACTGGTGCTTCAACAAACATCGATAACAAGATGATGCAGAACATGCCTACTGTTTCTCGTTCTATCACAGACTTTACTCGTTTGTCTCCTTACGGTGGTAATGGCATGACATTCGGTGGTACTGATGGTCGTACTGCTAATTTCACAGTAGATGGAGCAGACTTCAACAATAACTTTGGATTAAGTAGTTCACTCCCTGGTGGTGGTAACCCGATTTCTATCGATGCTATTGAGGAAATGCAGGTTGTAGTATCTCCATTCGATGTTCGCCAGACTAATTTTATTGGTGGTGGTGTAAATGCTGTAACTAAGAGTGGTACTAATACATTCAAGGGTACTGCTTATATTTACCATCAGAATGAAAATATGCGTGGTGATGTTGTTGACGGTGATATCGTAACTGCTTCTCGTGATAAAGATCGTACTACGACTTATGGCTTTACATTAGGTGGTCCTATTATTAAGGATAAGCTTTTCTTCTTCGTAAATGGTGAAATGGTAAAGAAACCTACACAGGCTAATTCATGGCGCGCAGCTGAAGAAGGTGAAACTGCAAATGCAGATGAGTATATATCTCGTACAACAGCATCTGATATGCAGAAAGTTCATGACTATGTTTTGAATAAATATGGTTATGAAACAGGTTCTTATAAGGATTTCCCTGCTGATGAAGATAACTACAAGTTGTTGGCTCGTTTAGATTGGAATATTAATAGTAAGCATCACTTAGCTCTTCGTTATAATTATACCAAAAATCGCAGTTGGTCGGTAGTTACAAGAACTTCTATGGATGGTGGTACCACTGCAACAAACGATCGTTTTGGTGCTTATTCTATGGGTTTTGCTAATACCATGTATGCTAAGGATGGTTTGGTACACTCTTTCTCTCTCGATTTAAATAGCCGTCTCACAGAGAATTTATCTAACCAGTTATTAGTAACATACTCTAAACTTGATGATCTTCGTGATACTAACTCAGACATTTTCCCATTCATCGATATATTGAAGGATGGTGATGCTTATATGTCATTAGGTTATGAGCTCTTTACTTATAACAATGCTGTTCATAATAATGTTTGGAATATCAAAGATGATGTAACTTACTATTTTGGTAATCATAAATTGCTTGCAGGTATCAATTACGAGCATCAGATGGCAGATAACCAGTATATGCGTAATGGTACAGGTTATTATCGCTATAAGTCTTTGGATGATTTCTTGAATGAAAAAGCTCCAGAAATTGTCAATCTCACTTATGGTTATAATGGTGAAAAAGAGCCTGCTGCGCGTGTTCAGTATTCTAAACTTGGATTGTATGTACAGGATGAGTGGCAAGCTACTAATAAATTTAAGTTGACTTATGGTATTCGTTTGGATGATATCTTCTTTAATAATGGTGATTTAATGACAAATAATGCCATTAAGGAACTTGATTATAATGGTCGTCATATCGATACAGGTAAGTGGCCATCTTCTAAAGTTATCTTCTCACCTCGTGTAGGTTTTACTTATGATGTTTTGGGTGACAAATCTTTGAAGTTCCGTGGTGGTACAGGTCTCTTTGCAGGTCGTTTGCCATTGGTATTCTTTACCAATATGCCTACTAACTCTGGTATGATTCAGTATCAGGCTATTATCAATGCATCTAATGCTGCAAAGAAAGGCTTTGATATGAACGAATTCAAAGGTGGCTTAGTTACAGATGCTAACGGTAAGGCTACGCCTGAAGCTTTGTTGAACAAACTTACTTCTTTAGGTTATCCTACAACAATCAGTCCTAATGAGGGTACTGTTCCTTCTGCAATTTCAAGTGTAGATCCTGATTTCCATATGCCACAGGTATGGAAAACATCTCTTGCAGTTGATTACGCTATTCCTGTAAATTTCCCATTCTCAGTATCAGCTGAGTATATTTTCAATAAGACAGTTTATGGTACCTTCATGAACGATTGGAGTACTCCTAATGTAGAGGGCTTTGCTCGTTTCAATGGGGTTGATAGTCGTCATATTTATCCTTCTGGATTCCAGCAGGGTACACATGCTTATATTCTTGAGAATACTAGTAAAGGTTATGGTTATTCTTGGAGCTTGTCTGCCAATGCTCAGCCTTTCGAATGGTTGGATTTGACAGCAGCATATACTCACACAGTATCAAAGGAGCTTACTAGCTTACCAGGTTCTAATGCCTCTTCTGTACTTAATTATGTAGCAACAGTAGATGGTCCTACAGCAATGAAGTTGCACAATGCAGCTAATGTTACTCCTGACCGTTTTATCGCTTCTGCTACAATGCACGACAAGAGTGGTAATCACTTGAATCTTACTTACGAGGCATGGCGTGGTAGCTACAAGTATTCTGCTATGACCACAAATGATATGAATGGTGATGGTTTCAATTATGATGCTATCTTTATCCCAACTGATCAGCAAGTTGCTAATGGTGATTTCTGTTTTAAGACGGAGGATGATAAGACTCGTTTCATGGACTTCGTTCATGCTAATAGTTTCTTGAGTGATCATCAAGGAGAATATGCTGAGTCTTATGGTATCTTCTCTCCATGGGTACATCGTGTAGATTTGGGTTATAAGCATGACTTTAAGGTTAAGGCTGGCAATACTAAGCATATGCTTCAATTGAGTTTTGATATCAAAAATGTACTTAATCTCTTCAATTCTTCTTGGGGTGTTGCTAAGCAGATTAATCAAGACATTAGTACAGAGGGTTTCCGTCTTCTTACTTATGAAGGCGTAAATGAGGCAGGTAAGGCTGTGTTCTCAACTCCAAGCGTTATTAATGGCAGTACTCCTGCTTGGCATTACAATCATGCAACTGGTCAGTGCTGGTATGCATCTATTGGTATTAAGTACTATTTTAATTAATCTTTTAAGCATATTAATATAATGAAATTAAGATATATTCTTCCTGCCCTCTTAGCATTTGTGATGATGCTGACTGGATGTTCTTCGGAGTATACTGTCGATAATCTGAAATCTGTACAGGTCTCTTCTTCGTATGTTGCTATTAATAAGGGCGGTGGTGAAACGGAGATTACTTTAAAAGCTCAGGGTGACTGGTACATTGAGCGTGTTGATAGTAAGGATTTGTGGTTTACCATGTCTGATTCTATTGGTACTGCTGGTGAGACTACTTTAAAGTTCTCAGCTCCTGCAACAGATAATGGACGTAGTTCTTCTGTTAAACTCTATTGCAACGGCGAAACTCAATACATTAACATTTTGCAGGGTCTTGCTTCTGCAGAAGGTAAGCTTGCTACTTGTGCTGAGGTTAATTCTGGTGTTGAGGGTACTATATATCGTATCAAGGGTACTGTTAAGTCTGTTCAAGAATGGACTAAGTATGGTAACTGGTATATTCAGGATGAAACAGGTAGTACTCAGATTTATGGAACAACGAATTTCAAGGATTTTGATATCGAACCGGGTGATGAAGTAGTGGTAGATGGTCCATTGGCATTCTATAATGGCAATGCCGAGTTGAAAAATGCTACTATTGCCAGTGTTACCAAGTCTTTGATTAAAGTTGATTCTATAGATAACCAGACTCTTCCAAAGGAAGGTGGTGTCGCTGTTGTTCATATTACTTGTAAGGGTCAGGGTGTTTCATTACCTGAAATACCAGAAGAAGCAAAGAGCTGGTTGTCTTATTCATCTACACGTTCTTATGAAGGTGGTGCAACTGTATCTTTCAAGGCTACACCTAATGAAGGTGGTGCTCGTTCTGCTACGGTTACTTTCCGTACTACAGATGGTGAAAAAGAATATACTAGCGAGGCTACTATTAATCAGAATGGTGGTATTGTAGTGGCAACGCTTTCTGAATTCCGTGCAGCCGAAGTAGGTGATACTCAGTATCGTTTTACTGGTATTATTTCAAAACTCGATGGTAAGGGTAATTTCTATGTTACAGACTATTCTGATTTAACGGGTGAAGTACAGGTCTATAAGCCAACAGGTCTTCCAAAAACAGCAAAGGTTGGTGATATCGTTACTATAGTTGGTAAGCGTGCTCAGTATAAAACTACTATTGAGTTTTCTGATGTGACAGTAGAGAATCTTCAAGCTGTAGAGGCTGTTTCTATTAACGAATTCCGTTCTAAAGCTGATTCTAATAATGCCTATTACATGATATCAGGTAAGATAAGTCAATCTACTGAAGCAAATACAAAGTGGGATCTTGAGAAATATGGAAACTTCGCTTTGACCGATGAATCAGGTACAGTATATGTTTATGGTGTGCTTGCTGGTTGGGGCGGTACCAAAGGTAAACTTAAAGAGCAGGGTGTAACACTTGAGGATGGTGATAATATAACTATTATTGCTACTAAGTCAACTTATAAAGGACTTATAGAAGCTGTGGGTGTATTTATCTCAAAGAATAATTAAGTTTTAACCTAATATGAAAAATAGGATATCTCTCAAAAGGTATCCTATTTTTTTTGTCTTTTGCTTTAGCTTTTGTAACGCACTATTTTGAAAAAGTGATAGAGTTACGGTTGCTCGTTATCAAATCATTCTAATTGATTTGTTTTTTAGAAGAAAAAACAGTATCTTCGCATATATGTTGATAAAGCAAAGATTTGACTATTTTCAGAATAGCTAATATTTTATATCTTACAATATGAATAACTTTACATTTTATAGTCCTACAGAATTTGTATTTGGTAAGGATACAGAGAAAAATGTAGGTGAGTTGTGTCAACAGTATGGTGCTTCTCGTATAATGATTGTATATGGTGGCGGAAGTGTTGTTCGTTCAGGTTTATTAGATCGCATTAAAAAGTCTCTCGATGAAGCTAAGCTGGTTTATTGCGAATTGTCTGGAGTTCAACCTAATCCTGTTGATACGAAGGTGTACGAGGGATTGGAATTAGCTCGTGAATTTAAACCTGATTTTATGTTGCCTGTAGGTGGTGGAAGTGTTATAGATACTGCCAAAACTATTGCAGCTGGTTTTTATTATGAGGGTGATTTTTGGGATTTCTATTGTGGTAAAGCCAAACCTGTAAATGCATTACCAATAGGAGTAGTCTTAACAATACCTGCAGCAGGAAGTGAAGGCTCTGGAAATGCTGTAATTACTAATACTAAGACTCATGTGAAAAATGGCTTGCGAATGCCTAAACTCCTTCGTCCTAAATTTGCTATTATGAATCCTGAGTTAACGATGACCTTACCTGCTTGGCAAACTGCGAGCGGTATTACGGATATGATGGCACACATATTAGAACGATATTTGAGTAATACTCCTGATGTTCAGATTGGTGATCGTTTGGCTGAGGGAATGTTATTGGCTATTATGGAGGAAGCAGAGAAGGTAATGAGGAATCCTCAAGATTATGAGGCACGTGCTAATATTATGTGGAGTGGTACTATTGCTCACAATGATACTTGTTCTTTAGGTAGGCAGGAAGATTGGAATAGCCATGCTATGGAGCACGAAATTTCTGCAGAATATAATGTAACTCATGGTGCAGGATTGGCTGTAATATTCCCAGCTTTCCTAACTTATGCTTCTAAACATAATCCTGCAAAAGTTGCTCAGTTGGCATATCGTGTTTTAGGTGTAACTGAGTCTGGTGATATAGCTGCTGATGCTTTAGAAGGGGCTAAACGTCTCAAAGCTTGGTTGCATGATATTTTGGGTATGCCTGTTTCTTTTGCACAGTTGGGTGTGGATAATCCGGACCTTGAATTACTGAATACTAGGCTACATCGCTTGAAGGGCGATGTTATGCAAGGATATATGCCTTTAGATGCGGAAGCTACTATGGAAATCTATAAACTTTGTTTATAAATAAGTAGTATTAATATATTTGAAAGGCTGTTGTTCAGAATGACGACAGCCTTTTTGGTTTTGTCTAGCATGTATGTATTTTGAATTTACTTGACATAAACCGTCTTGTACTTTGCGTATTTGAAATTGTGATGTAGAATGGCCTCAAATACGCGAATTTTGAAGCATGTTTGTATCTGGTTGAGTATCAATGTGTTACATTTTTAACGTTTCGGTGGTTTACTAAATGGGCGCCAAAACCACAGCTCCTAGGGGTCGAAAGCTTAGGGTTGATGCGATAAGGTCATAGAGTTTAGCGAACAAAGTCTTAGGTTTCGACCCCTAGGAGCTAGGGTTTTGGCGGGAGAGAAAATCGAGGGGGAAGAAAAAGACCAAACAGGCTGATCAAGAGTTGAATATTTTGAGCTAGATGATGATTTTTAGTGGCTATGTTTTTTTGATATTTTATTTTACGGTTTGTCCACTACAGACAGCGAAAGTTTGCGGCTACTTGTCAATTTTTCGTTGTTACAGAATTCAGTGCACCATTCTCATATTTCTTTAATCCTTATATACTATAATGTGTACGTCCACGGAATTAAGCTTTTGTTGTCAAAGAACGCGCAAAATTGTAGTTTTTTGCAATTTTTTCTTGAAAACATTTGGAGGTTATGGATATTTTGTATACCTTTGCACTCGCTTTCAAACAAACGGGAGCAGCCAAATAACGTTGGTTATGAGGCTTAAGAGAAAG